>ERZ794936.692-NODE-692-length-13965-cov-35.190726_pt1 | contig 13965 bp, 5 predicted proteins | sample MGYA00511083_ERZ794936 | MGnify/ENA primary metagenome ERZ794936 (study PRJEB30137, sample SAMN04331409) | food metagenome | isolation source: Y2 must sample point D1 replicate A | place: Australia: South Australia | collected 2014 ... | reverse complement strand
AAAAAAGCAAAAAAAAGCAAAAAAAATAAATAACACCTAACATTCACGCATTGACATCTCTAAAGCTAATGCCAACTCTTCTTCTTCTGTCAACCCATTTTGTCCATATCCAAACGATTCTTCGCGGACCTCAGGCTCAACGGATTGCGTTACATGCGGCCCAAACAGAGAAGATGCCGGAACAGAATTTTGTGTAAAATTTTGTCGAGGATGGTGTTGCTGTTTGCTGGCCTCTATTGCCAAACGTAGCATTTCTGCTTCCTCAAATTGTTGTTCATCTAGCTCTCTCTGATGTTCGTCTATGGTTTGCTGGGCTTGGGACTCCATCAAGGCTATTCTCAAATGCATTTCTTCATCGTCCACTTCATTCCCGGTTAAAAACTCGCCATTGTCAACAGTTCCTCCGTATTTTGTTTTCAGCATTTCTTGATACTTTTCGTTCTCCAATTGTTCGTTCAACTCCAACTGGTATTCATCAAATTGAACAGACATTGCGTTGGAGCTTTTCAAAGATTTCACCACAGGCTTTCTCGATTTCGCAGCTTGTCGAGAATTTAAGGAATGGATGTCTTTTACATACTGCAAAAACTGAAACGTGTCGTTAGAACCAATTACAATCTTACCGTGAGACATTTTCAAAAACTGCGGATATTTCTCCTTTAATTTGGTGTTGACTCTTAATTCATCACCGTTCAATGCATTGAAAATACCAATTTTTTTCTCAAAAGCCACAAGCAAAACTACATTGTTCACACAAGTGACATAACATTTTTCTTGAAATGGCAAGACACACTGTGGCTTGACAACCTTGAGTGGAGATCTTATATTGAAAACGTAAACAATGGTGTTGTTATTCTGCTCAGTCAAAATTGAAACATAGCACCCGTCATAACCAATCAATTCTATATCTTGTTTCTTCATTGCTGTTGTTTCGTCTATTGTCATGTGCTGTATGTTTTCGTTCAAGCCGAAAGAGTATTTTTTGTATTCCCCAAATGTTTCCTGATCAACTGATACGATGTACATGTTGTTGTTATCGCAAACAATTAGATTACGCCCACCGTAGTCGACTTTCACTTGCGATATTTCAAACCTTGCATCAATAGGTAGTGCCGTGCTTTTCATGTCAAATGCAATGTTTTTGATGTCAAAGTGGTCCTTTTCATTAGTGGAAGAAAATATGATCAAATATAATCTGTTGGAAGCGTCTATTACCACAGTAGTGTTTCTTTTAGGTAAAAAGATATGTGAAATTTTGAAATTTGTTAGCTGTATTTGATGAAACTTTTTGGAGTTGAGCCACCAGATCAACTGACCATTGAAGTCACCGGAACAACAATAAAGATCATCACTTTTGTTTGTGTTGCTGAATGAAGCAACTGAAGAAACAGAAGTGGAATGTATAGAGTCATATTCAATCACCGGGGACAAATACGACTTGTTTGTTAAATTCTTCCCAAAAACTCTACCGTCGTACCTTCCAAAGTTTGCCGCATGTAAATTGAAATTCATTGTAGAACAACCTTGCGGGGACGTGCAAGGGATATATGTCATTCTGCTAGCCTTTTTATGAAGATTATTTTCCAAATTCAAAATAGTAATAACACCATTGTTATAGGTGGCCAACTTGGGATATTCAAACACCAAATGTTCAACCTGATCCACTTCTCCGTGTCCATTGGCATGTGTGGATATTGTGTATTTTGTTTTGATGCCCCTGTTGTGTTTCCACTCTTTCAAGTATTTCAGTTTCAAGCAAAACTCGTCGTAGTAGTTGTTTGATTTTGACAAATTGGTGAAATAAATAGTGTTGTACAATTGCTTGAAAATCTGTTTCCAAAGCTCGTTATCGTTGATCAAATTCTGGAAGATAACGGGGATGGCAAAGTTCAAATTTTTCAAGTCTTGTTCCTCCAATCCCGCTAAAATCATAATCCACAACTCTAGTGGCAACTTTAACAAAGGTGACAAACTCATTTTGTTTTCCGTTTTGCTGGGTTGAGCTTTCGAATGTATGAAGGGGTAACGTTTGGTGCAGAGTTTTTGCAACTTTCACTTTAACCAAAAAAGTGCTTCTATTTTTTTTATAGTCACTTGGTTTTAGAATCTTAAATGAGTTTTTCTACGGTCTAAAATATCTCCAACCTTTGTATTAAAAACTCATAAATTTGCTTAAACGTGGGTGTGTGTGTGTGTGTGTGTCATTTTGCATACTTTGGTGCTTAAAGCATCGTTCGGTGTTCGGTTCGCGGGCTGTATTAGTTTTTCGTGTTGATTCTTCTTCTTCTGAGCGAGAGTTCTTGCACGTGTTGCCGACTTGAGATTCAAGACCAATCTTTTACCACAAGCTCGTCATGGGCTTACTAAATTTCATATTTGAAAGGTGCAGAGCAATAAAATGGAAAGCTAGGTAAGAGACTACATCTTGGGAAACTTTAATACTATGTTTGTATCTCGCAGGTTATTTTCAAGCATCACCTCAGGAACTAAGTACACGCCACAGTTCAAGCAATACTTGAAACTCAGTGATGGCAAGTTGGGGTCGTTTTTCCACGACGTTCATTTAAATCCTTTGAACACCAGCAGCAAAAGCAGTCAAGATAGAAGCAAGGGGCTGAGTGGAAACATTTTGAACATGGTGGTTGAGGTCCCTAGATGGAGCAACGCCAAGTTTGAGATTTCCAAGGACTTGCCATTGAACCCAATTGTTCAAGACACGAAAAACACTAAGCTGAGATTTGTAAACAACATTTTCCCATACCACGGATACGTTACAAATTATGGTGCGATTCCACAGACGTGGGAAAATCCAAGCGTAAACAATGGAGACAACGATCCCTTGGACTGCTGTGAAATAGGGTCCGGAATTTTGGAAACAGGAACTGTGACCCCAGTTAAGGTACTGGGGAGCTTGGCATTGCTTGACGATGGGGAAATGGACTGGAAAGTCATTGCCATTAATGTGAATGACCCGCTTTGCGCTAAAATCAATACGATGAAAGATGTCGAAACATTCATGCCAGGCTTGCTTGCCGGAATCAGAACATGGTTCAAGACATACAAAATCCCAACAAACAAACCGGCAAACGAGTTTGCTTTTGATGGGGAATACTTGAGTTTGGAAAAAACAATGAGTGTGGTCCAAGAGTGTCATGAAGAATGGGAAGGGCTAATGAAACTGAGCTCAAATGTAGGCCAAACAACAGGACATTCCGTGACAACTGAAAGATTTGCAACCTATGACTTACATGAGTCCTCTTTGCCAAATCTGAATGCACGTGAAATCAGTCAAACTGTCGAATTTGACCAAAAATGGTATTACTGTTGATCACTTTTTTCTTTGGAACTTGCAACTGCATCGTTTTCTTGAATTTTTGTGAAATCCAGAAGTTAACTTAACTCAACAAACTCTTGTAAATATAAAAAAAAAATTCATACATGCTTCTGTAAATACACTATGATAAACGGTTTCAGGTTTAGTCTAAACAGCCTAGACCATTTGCTTAAACACCATTTGGTAATAAATATGTGCGTGTCACGTGTATTTATAATACACTATGTAATATATCATTTGATACGAGAGTACATTTCTACTCAAAAGAATTTTTTCAAATTTTTTTTTTTTTTTCCAACCTTGCAGAAACTGTTGATGGTTTAGATTTCAAAAGGCTAGGAATAATACCTTTTAGGCGCACAGTCAACGCAGGTTCACTTATACAAAGGGAGGGCAATACAGAACAAACTGAACCGTTAAGTAACTATTAGATCAGGAAATTGGTTTCATAAACTTGGAGTGACACACTCTCGACAGAAAAAGCCTCAGCAATTGCATTCCCGACTGTGAAACTCATAACAGCAATTTACGCCAACAACACAAGCTTTTAGCTTTAATATATTTCACCTACCTTTGCACAAAAATACACAGAAAGTAATGGAGAAATTGTCATTCAGCAGTGTTTACGAAGACTTGAAAAATAGCAATGCCAATTATAACAATCAGAGTGCAAAAATCGAAAACAATCCATTGATCAAGGAATTTATTAGTGAAAAGTCGCAATTCCTGCATCAACCTGTGAGGTTTTACACTGCCACCTCTCACAGTGATGCGAAGATCAAAAATCTCTCAAAGAAGCACAACTTGAATGCCGATGAGGTAGCAAGAATCGTGAAACAGGTAGATGAAAGGGCAAATGATGGTTGCTATGAAGAGGAAATTGAAAACGAGAAAAAGTATTTTGCATTTTTTCTGAAATATCTAGCCTCAGATACAAAATACTTGTCTTTATTGATGAAACACAAACAAACGATATTGTATGATTGCCTCGAACTGCTGCAAAACTCTGTTGAGACCGAATCACTACTTCAAACAATAACTGCGTTGGTGATCAATAGCAAACAGCAGAATTCGGATTTTGTAATAAAGTGGCTTAATTATGTTTATGACCAAAGAGATTGCATTTTACCAATTACTGTGATCAACAGTTTGTTGTTACTAGGATTGAACACCGCTGAGGCGACAATTGATGTTTTTGAAAATCAGGAAACTGCTAAAGAAATAACTGAGTTTCTCAAAACACACAATCTTGAGTGTCCTTTGGTGTACTACTTTTGGACTTTTGTTTTGTATATTAGTGATGGCGAAAAAGAAAAGAAAGACATTGAATATTTTATTAGAAAAAGCGACATGGTGTTAGAATACATGGAACAGTTTGAACTGGATACCTTTTACAGCACGATTTTGAGTTCTTTTTGGAAGGTGGCACTTCATTTTGTAACGTTTGATGCAGCTATCTGTAAATCAATTGCAAAAACTTTGCAAAAATGTTCAGTTCAAACTGTGGAGGATTTTTTGATTTACCCAGAGTTTGAAACGAAATTGGAAGTATTAAGACAAAAGCTTCCATTGTTTGATGAAGCATTAATGCCTTTACTTTATTTGGCATCGGTGAATGCTGATTTTGCAAATTATGAGCTTAGAAGCTGTAACACCTTTGCAACAAAAGTTAAACTAGGAGAGTTGGACTACGATCTATTAGACGACGAAGCCAACATAATTGTTTTGAAATCCGAATTCTTGATTAGCCCTCCTTTGGACTCATCTGTTTTATTACCGATCCCGCAAGACACAAGAGCAAAATACATATCAACAAGCACATCTGACGACGAGGTTTTACTTATTCTTTTGTACAACTTTAATGGCTGGTCGTTGCTTGGGAGACTGTTGAAAAGTTTTGCGTCTGAAAATTTGGTTGCATTGATAAACATGCTGGCTTTCAATATCGACACGCCGTTGGAAAGGGCTACCGAAGTTTTACAACAATTATCGGCCTTTATAGAAGAAGATGACATTGTCGCCGTTATTTTTGAAATATTTGAGAAATCTTTGCAAGTAAAAAACATCAATGTCGCTTCTTCTATTGTTGACTTCATCAAAGCATTACTAAAAAACTTTCCTCATTTGGTTTGGTTGCACTTAGTAAAGTCACAATTGCTTGACAAGAATGGAACGTTGTTATCGATGACTTCCACCGAATTGATGTATGGTGATTTCAAGTTTTTGCTTTCGTTGAATGATCTAATTGACGGTTTGCGCAACGATGCGATTAAAGTTGAAACAGAGGTCCCAGCTAAAACGAAGGAAGATATCATTACTAAGCTACTTGAATACCAAATCAATGTTTTTGAAAGTTATCAGTTTTGGAAATTTGAAGAGCCAAAAGATAGATTCAAGTTGGGGTCCAGTTTGTGCAAGTCCTTTATGAGAGCACAAACATATTTTAGCCAAACAACGATTAGCAGCAGGTTTTCAACATCTCTTATCAATTCCATACTATCGGCCAAGAGCGTTGAAGGTGATGAGGTTTTCAAAGATTTTATAGAATCTCATATGACTTTGGCACGTAATTTTGTTTCATTTTCGGAGCAGATTGGAGCAGAGTTGATAAACCACTCAAACGATTTGGCTCAAATTTACATGAGATTCCACGAATACAAAATTCCAGCTCTAAGCTTGATGACCGCTATGGTCGAATGCACGCGCGAAGAGCAGCTTTCAATTTTGTCTCACTTGGAAAAAGGGTCTAGTTTTGTGAATGCACTGAAATACGATCTGCAGTATCCTGTCAGCAATTTTGCCTACATGGATCATTTTTATCAGTTTTTTGGTGCCTTGTTGAGAAATGGCCAAAGCGGGTTGTGTATTTTATTTCTGACTGGAGAAAAGGCTTCTAAATCTACACAGTTAAAACCCTCAGACAATTCCCTATTTTTCATTTTGAAAGATCAACTTTTGCAAGATCTACCCGATGAGGTTTTTATCAATCTTTTAAAAGTTGTTTCACTAACGTTAAACATTTGGAACGACAAGCACAATGTTTTTAGTCAAGATGCAAAGGTATTAGACAAACTTGTTCAAATACTGCAGGATTTTAAACCAACAGATGACTTTAGAAAATATGATTTGATTGCAAACGTTACCGAGACCTGTGCATTTCTTTACTACACCACGAAACACTCTGCCATCGACAATCTATTTAGCAATGAAAACATACCAACTATTGTGAAAACCATTTTTGATGTTGAAGATGCAGTGCCAGAAACGGAATCCGTGACTAAATCCCGGTTTGCACAGTTGTTTCCAGAAATGCCATTTACTTATGATATACCATATTTGGACAAGACGTTGGCTGACAATCAGGAATGGCTCGAATTCAAACCACAGTTACAAAAGTTAGTAGACGGTTTAAAGTTGAGAGCTTCAAAAGACCATGCAGCCAAGACCTGGGGTGCTTTGTTGACATCCTATGTTAAAAACACAGGATCCCCATTAAACAATAACTTTCTGGATCTAACGCTTATTTTTTTGCAGAACGATTCAAGCACGTTGCTTGCTCAGCGTTTAGAGTTGACATTTTACATTTTTTACTCTTTTTTCAAAACCAAAAAGAATATTCCTGATGACACCTTGATTTTGATATTCACACTTCTCCAATCCATTTTCAAAAACATTGAATTTCCAGACTCAATTCATAGCTCCAACATCAGACCATACTACAAAACTTGTTTGCGTTTGGTATTGCTTACAATGAACATGGTTTCAGATGGCAACAAATTTGTGGAAACATTGTACAACGAATTACTAAAATTTATGTACAGTGTGATAGGCACCGGGACGACATTAACTTTGGACAAACTTTTAGCAAATGTCAATAAAGAAAATGAGCCTTACTTTGTTTCTGAAAAAATCCAGGATCTTTTGGCATTGTTGGCGATTTTCAACAAGATTCGCGAAATGCAACCGTCTGAAAGCTTTAAGCTTGCACTTTCAAATGCACTGTCAGAATCCGGAATGCTAAAAAGTATCATCAACATGTATAGCAACTCTCACTTACCGAGAAATGACCCTTTTATTTTAGCAGATGTGTCGTTGAATTTTATTGTTGAATTGTGCAGAATGGAAACAGTTGCAGAGAAGCTTATTGCCAATGGACTTTATGCGGTGTTGCTTGAATCACCAAGCTCATTGAGCATTCAAAAGGGTGGACTTACGGCAAACACAGATGCAGAGCTTTACAATCTATGGTTGAATGGTGTACTGTCGGTGGTTCTACAACTTCTTGGAATGTTTGGATCCAAAGTTATTAGCGAGACCTGTCTTTTCGTTAGATATTTTGAAAAGCAAATCAAATTTTGCATCCACAGCTGGGCAAACTACAAAAACATTTGTGTTTCCACCCTTTCTATTCAAGAAACAGGACAAATTATTTTGTTGTACAAAATAATGGTTATGTTGGAATACGATCAATATGTTGAAAAAGTGGTTTTGCCTGGTTTCCACAATGAAAACGCCAAAACAGAACTCTTTACGAGCTTTAGACAATTGCTTACTCATCCAAAATTCTTGAACTCAAGACTGATAGCTACTAACGAAAGCGAGCAAAAAATACTGGATTCACCAGAGTCAAGATCTTTGTTTGTCAAACAAGTAACGGCTGACATCAAGCAACTGCAAAATTCGATTTTTTCCGCCGAGTTGTGATTCTTTGTTATTGAACACTGGCAGGTATCGTCTACTATCTATATAGTATATGTTTAAAGTCATTATTAGTCTTTCCACCAATTGTATGGTTATCTTGTTTCGCAGGTTCTTGTTTTGATTGTTCTTGCACATGATTGATGCGGGCTTTATTGTTTGGACAATGCTTTTTCAAAGCGTCAATATCTGCACATTTGAGCAAAACGTTTTTGTTTAAATTTTTGCCTTGCAACTCCAATATAGTTTTCGAAAATTTTGACGCATCGGCAAGTTGAATCAGAGCTCCTTCATGGTCGCTGACAAGCAAAATATTGCTGATGTCGGATTCCAAAAGTGAAGTTTTGGACAAAATCAAAGACTTGACCGTCTCTTTGTTGTATTTGTCACTTAACGGAAACAAAGACAAAAACGTTTCGTACAAGGGGTCCCTTTTACGCAAGTTCATCAATTCTTTGACCTGTTGTCTTTCCAAGTAAGCTTTTTTGTCTGCCTTTTGTAAATAAACAATTTTATCGTCTAGCTTCACAGTGACACTTTTGGCAAGTAGTCGCTGCAAGTCATGACTTGACGTAAAACTGCACCAAGCTATACTTTGATTATTTTTTGGAATAGTGAACCTTTCTATTTCACCACCCCATGTGGTCAAGTATAGTTTTAAACTTGGTATATCAACACCATCTATATTTTTAAGCAAAAGTTCCCTTCCATCCAATAAACTTTGGTCTGTTCTCTTTGTTTTGCTAGAAGGATCTGAAAGCCTCGCTACAAAGGAATAATTGTTTTCTAATATTTTTCCATTTAATTTAGCTACACATGAAGCGGCATCTTCTGAATTCGTCAAGTCAACGTATGCAAACCTTCTATTGGCGTTATAGCGCAAAGACGGTGTCCTTATATTAAGGACCTGTCCTCCCGCTTCTTCAAAAAGCTTGTTTAGGTCAGGGATCCTGTATGTTGGAGGGTAGTTTGTGCACCAAATAGTCGAATTGCGGTACCATTCAACTGTAATTTGATTACCTTTGCCGCTGATCGGGTCCTTTAGGTTAAAAATTTTTGAAGTTCTGGTTAGTGCACTTAAGGCATCTTCATAAGCTGCAAACTGCACTTTGGCAATCTGCAAGGTTTTAGCAAAACCAACGTGAGTGACCGCTCCACAGTCAGCAAAATAGTGCTTAATTTGACCAATGTTGGTAGATTTAGGTAAATTTCGAACCAAAACGGTTGTCGTTTCTCTCCTGTTGTCTAGCTCTTGCAGTTGATCGATGCTGCTTGGTTTCTTTCTGCTCAAGACAGCTGTTTCGCCTGTTGACAATCTTCTTTTCAACCGTTCCATTGGTGCTGGGACTTATGTGGTCTATGGTTTATCTGTTAAAAAAAGGTTTTCTTTTATTCAAGCAACCTTTTGTAGATGCAGGGTGTCAAAGAAAAACTAAGATTCCCTACACGTTGGCGCATTATAGGTTCTGTTTTTTGTTTGTTTTTTTTTTTTTTTTTTTTTTTTTTTTTTTTTTTTTTTCTCTTTCTCTCTCTGTTGCATGTCTTTTCCGCTGAAAGTTGACCAAACCTAATTCAATTAAATTGTAAGCAGGGTTTCCAACTAGCCGTATGAAAAGTGGAAGATCTGCAAATCTGTAATCCTATTGCGTACAACATACAGCTATGGAAGAAAACATTTCAGAAAGCATAAGTTTACAAGAACCTAGTACAGCAACCCAAACTTTTACAAATGAACAAGCACACGAACTATTGAAATACTTTGAAACAACACACAGAAGAGACTTGGCCTATCATTTGTACTCTTTATATTTAATGAAACAAGTGCTTTTGAAAAACAACACAAACAATGTGTCGATTGAAGATTTTGTTTTCCGCCGTTTGCCAAAGTCGTTGAGTTCCTGGCCAAGGCCGGCAATACTTATCAAGCCACGCACTGACGAGTATTACTTTCGCGACCGCACGATCGGCGAACTTCCCTCGCCAGGGGTTTCCATGATGAACCTTGAAATTCAAGCACTTTTTGAGAAAAAAGTGCGTGAGAAGTACTCTCTGCGAGGAGCTTTTGCAAGCGCAGAGAGTTTAGCGCTTCCGGAACATTTACAAAATTCCATTTATACTAGATTGAACGATTTACTAAGTGCTTTGCAATTGCAGCAGTTAAGTTTAAAATTTGCCAAGAACAAAATTACGCCTGGTTTTGAGTCTGAACTAAACGTACCTAATGTGAATCTAAAGCAAAACTACAAGTCTCGTCGTCATTTAATATCCTACAAAGACATTTTAAATAAAGTACAATGCACTGAAGAAAGTTTTGATGAGTTAATACAAAAATCAAGCCATTTCTTTACTCACTTGAATACTTTCGATAAAGCTTTTTTCAAGTCAAAAGTATTCAAAATTGCAAAAGCTTCCAAGACTGATAAACAGGCTTTCAAAGAAAAAAAGCTTAAAATACAAATGCTCAAAGAATTTCGAAAAAACCTTCAAAAAACAAGACTAGAGGAAAATGAGGAATTGGTTTTTAAAAATGATATCTACACTTTGGAAGATGCGTTAATACCATTACAAGACACTACATAAAAACTTCTTGCACAATTATGTCCAAAATGTATAGCATTAAGCTGTAATTCAGATACCTGTTCTGTAGCATTCCATGCACCAGAAAAGCAGCTTTTTTGCTTCTTTTCACTCCAACCGCTTTTGAACATTGGTAAACCAAAAGTGATTCTAAACTGAGTAAGCTTTTGCGCTTCAAAAATTCCGGATCTTCCTCGTTTGGAGGTTTTGAAAAATGCTCCTTGCTTTGATCCTGCCTAATATCTGATCCGAAGAGCGTATTCATTCTAGCAGTTTGTTCACTGACATTTTCACGCAATGCCATTTCTTCTAAGCTTGTATCATTTTTCATGAAACCGCCAGCCGATGTAAGTATCTCTAAGAGCTTTTCTTTGGATGTTGTCCTTTTGATCATGTCCTTGATATATCTCTCAACGGTCCCGCCAAGCAACTGCTGTAAAATTACAAGAATGGTTTTTCCTCGTACCGACGTCCCCTGCTCTAACTGAAACATTGAAGAGAAAATGTCGCACATTGGTTTAATAAAAATAGATTCATTTGCAACATCACCAACTAAAGTTAAGTTAGCGGTTAGGTCGGCAGCGGATTCTTTGCTTTCAGTGTCGTAATATTCTGAGCTGGACGATCTTAAACTCGAGGAATCCGGCTTGTAGTATCCTCCGTTTGGGTAAGAACTCGTTGTCAGAAACTTGACAAAAAATGGGTCCTGGCAAACCTGCGGAATCGATATCAAATCATTCAAATACTTTTCCAGTTTTATCTTACGTTCTTGCAACATTGTTATCTTGTTGAAGGCTAGCTCTAACTTGGCGGGGAATTTCAGCACTTTGGTTTTTTCATACGTCTTTCTCATGTAGGCGTTTAAACGCACAAATTCACTAAATCTTTTGAGCTCACTCCAAGCTTGCATCTCGCTTGTATGAGCCAGGTATGTAACACTCACATTATAGTAGGATATGTCATCTTTTACAATATAGTTGCTGATCGCAATGTCTGTGTTATTGAACAAAAACAGTTCGTTGAGACCAAGCTCTTTTTTCAAGTTTTTCTTTTGAGCAAGCTCTCGCAAAACAATTCTCTCTGATTTTTTTAGCAGACGAAGTTCCTTTTGGTTGTTGGTCAATTCTGCTTTTAAAATCAAGTGTCTTAATAAACTTAATTGCTTGTCCAGGTCATGAATGCTCATTGTTAGCAATTCTATAGATAGTGGTGGGCAAGCTGAAGTGTCAATAGTTGAAGGCAAATGATCAGAGACACTCATATTGTTTTGCTCAGCTAAAAGAACGGCTGTTGTAATTTTTGAAGCAGCCTGCGCTTCGTCATCGTCTTCTTCATCTGCAAACAAACTGTCTTGCTTGAAAATTCCTTCTGCAGGGTTACCAAATAAGTAATCATTGTTCGAACTCTTATTTGCCTTTTCATTTAAGATATTGTCCAATGCCTCTGAGATATCGTTGCTATAAAACATGCTGCTTGAAGATTGGATTCGCTTGTTTTCAAAAGTACTTTTTTGTTGAACATCGCATTCAGCCCCGTTTTCAAGTTTTTCAGTCAAAATATCTTGCACGTTACTATGAGAAACAAGACTTTCAACCTGCATTGTTGAGTCTTCTATTTTTGCAAGCAAAAAACAAGCTTCTTTAGAGTGCAGAAACATAGGAAATAATTTGGTCTGAAGGTACCTCAAGGTTTCTTCTTGCAGCAGCAGCAAGGCTTGTCTAGCAGCAACGTAGCTAATTGATGTTTTCATATTATAGTATTCTTGCAACAGTTCGTAATCTGGATTGTTTTCAAACAGTTTTTTCATTTGTATTAAGTGCTTGATGCATATGTTTCTGATATCATCTTTTTGTTGAGCGCCCAACAGGTCACAGCCCACGTCGACTTGCACCTCTGAACTTTCTAATGGACTTTTAATCTCTTCAACACTTTTCCAAAACTCTATCAACGGACTTATCTCAGGATTGCTATCAGAAACAAAGTTTTCAAAGTGTTGTCTAAGTGTTGGATCGCTCAGAACGTTTGCCAAATTCAAAGTTGCTAGTCTTGATTCGAACTTCCTTCTCAGGACGTTGCTTTGAACATGCAGATTTTCTTCTGAGAACTTGAAAATAGTGCTGTCATAATCAGTTGGAACTTTTTTTTCTATCAGATCTAAAAGAAGCTCCAATCTTTCTCGGAAAACAGAGATCGACTTTCGGCTATACTTCTTTTTCAACTCGCTTGTGGAAGAAAAGTTTATCAGCTGCAAAATGATAAGATTTCGCAAATATTTCAACATGGCAAGGTGATTTAGGGCGGTTATTTGTTTTAGTAAACTTTCAAATTGCTTACCAGAGCAGTTTATATCTAGCTGCGTAATCATATTTTGACCATAGCCGATGAGTTCTTGCTCATTGTTGCCGTAATGCGCAATAATTTCATCAATCTCCAGCGATGAACACTTGCTATTCTCCAAGCTACCAACTTTATTCTTTGTGACGGAGTTTCCCCTGGATATTTTTGCAGACAGAAACTTTCTGAGAGACCTGATTTGTTGCTGTTCTTTCATTAAATTTTCACTTACTTCAATGGTTTTTCTGTTTAAATAATCAAGACTTGAAAACTTGTCCAACAGTGATTTGAAAACGGTACAGACCAAAACCTCTCTTATCAAAATTGTCCCAACACTTGGTTGCAATTCGTCTTTCGCCATTATGAGAGGAAGGATAACTTTTTCTACCGTTTCTCGCAGGTAGTTTTGCACTTCTCGATCAAATTCGGGAATGGAGCTAGTTAATGTTACTGCCTTGTGCAATTTAAACTGTTTGTGAAAGAAAATCGCAAGCTGTAGTTCTTTGTTCGGTGCTTGCGTTGTTACCATGCTTGAAGCGCTGATGTATGCAGAAAAATGCTTTTGAGTCAAGTTCAGAATTTTGGAAAGCACTTTTGAGACAAGCTCATTTTCACTATCTGCTTTATTTTCTAGCTGAATCACGACGTTGTCAATACACTCGTTTAATGTAAAGCGCACTTGCTTAATAAAATCAGAATCTTTGTTTTTATCGATATTCTCAAACCAGGAAAAGACAAATTTATCTATTAAGGCGTCGACTATACTGCGGATTTTGTCGTTAAAATCTGGATAGTGTTTTGAAATATAATTTTCAGCTTCCAAATGGGCAATATCTATCTCTTCTTCATTTACATTGCTGAATGTTGGTGGATGGGGAGTCGGGATTTCTGGAGCAGAAAACATGATGGTAATGTAAGTCAATGTCACAACAATCAAACATAGTGATGTAAGAAAAGTAAACAATAAGAGCATTGTATCAGCACTGTAAAAGAGGGGGGGGGGGGGTTTTTTCAGCAGTAAA
>ERZ794936.691-NODE-691-length-13975-cov-5.034411_pt1 | contig 13975 bp, 6 predicted proteins | sample MGYA00511083_ERZ794936 | MGnify/ENA primary metagenome ERZ794936 (study PRJEB30137, sample SAMN04331409) | food metagenome | isolation source: Y2 must sample point D1 replicate A | place: Australia: South Australia | collected 2014 ... | reverse complement strand
TTTCTCTGATTATTTTTGTTTATTTTTATTGGAGTTATACGGAAAGATCTAGACAAAGTGAAAATCTTAACAATTGGATAATAAATGTTGGCTATTTATATGCAAAAAATGGATGGATTTTGAACTATGAGTCTGCAACCACTGTAACCTCTTTCCTCCTAGAACATGATTGTTCATAGTTCACTCGGAAACACAAAGAGTGATTTTTAATTATTCGAGAGGTTGCAATGCCCTCATCCACCACAGCAGAAGAATATACGAGGTATTCAACCTCATATATCCACGACAGATACACAGGCTTTATTGGTTCATGCCTGCGCGAAAAGTTTATAAAATGACGTATTATGGTGGAGAGTATTAAATAAAAAGTGGCGAGCTAAAATACAGGAAAACGGTATCAAAAAGGAGTGATTGTTGAACTCATCCTGCAGCCATTCTAAGTCCGCGCCAAGGAGATGGTGACTATATGGTGGGGTAACGCGGGGTAAAGAGACTCAGGCACAAGGCAAAAATCACACAGGCACCGAGAAAGGTACAAATACCCCACGCTACATTACGTCACGATTTCTTGTTTTCAATCGCCCTGCAGGAAAGTAAGTTTTAGGCACACGGGTGCAGAAAATAAAGTTCTCGGGGTCAATTTCTGGTAAGTGGCAAGTTGCAAGCCACGTACAGCTTCAGCATACATCGGTTCTTCGCGGAATAAAATAAAGAACGAGTCTCGTTCAGGAAACTGTCGTTTTTATTGAACAACTTAGTTCTTCTTTTCCCTTCCACATTTAAGGCTCATAATAATCTATTCTTTTTTCATTTCCGGTCCCTATCTCCTTTCTCCGGTCACATAACACCTCTACCTCAACTTTTTCCGCTCCTCTGTATAATGAATACTTAACATACAACATCAGCATATCAAGTAGTCCAACATGATACCAATGCTATAAAAGAAGTACACAAAGCGTAAGGGACATTACTGAAAAGAGGGTAGAAAAACATGGCTTAAAATAGTAACTGCACGGTTATTCTAACAAAAGCCTGCGACATTGAACAAAGACTGACTCTTAGCATTGACAACGATACTATGTTAAGCCTGGTAACCAAGGCTACTAGTGTATGTGGCACTGATAAATACAATTTGGAAGCGCTAATTGTTTTGGTCATGAATCAAGCGGACGGGTCACCGAAGTTGATGACGCTGACAGAAAGACGAAACTGGTGACCGTGTTGCTATTGAACCCGTGTTCCCAGCCGCTATCCTGACGAATCCAAGGAAGGAAAATATATAACCTTTGCCAATATATCGCGTTTCCGCTACTTCTCCAATTGATGGTGCCTTGTGAAGTTATATTTGTCCCCAGAAGATTTTCTTGAAATTCCAAGTAAAATACAAAGAAAGCTTGTGTAGCACCTTCATCTGCTCAGTTGCGTTCTGATAGGTTGGCTGAGGTCCACTTTGGAACTATGGGTTTTACTGTTATTGCGGTTAGGACAGGACCGTGGGGCTATTAAATGTCGAAATCGCGCGCGTTTGGTGGCGGTGACGTCATTTTAGTTGATGTATTTAGCAACAAGCTACGAAAGCAAAAAAAAAAAATTAGTCTCTACTAATACTTGCAATCCTTTCAATTTTTCTGTTGATGAGGCTCGGGAATTAACTGATGAAGTTGAAAACATTTTGGCGTAAATCAAACAGATATGGTGCTTTATTGTTCAAGGGCAAGACTTATGATTTACAAAATTTCATATGTTTGGAGATGTAGGTAGTATTATAATTATCACCCCTGAATGAGAAGGTAATATTTTTAAACCAATTTCTCATTATTATGACATTTGATAACAGAAGCCTACAGAAGGCTTTTTTTTTCTATGTCGCTGTACTACAGTTTTTAACTTTGTACAGATAATTGATGTATATACGCAAAATACAGAAAAAAAAATACTCTTTATAGTAGAAATAAGGACTTAGTTTGATATATATGTATTTTTAGTATGAATTTAGTGCTAGATAACATAGCATGATTAGGAGTTAGGAATATGCTTTATGCTAAATCGCCCTAATGGTATGGGACGATTATGTGTTTTCACTGACTGTAGGAATAATAAGAAATTACTTCCTTCTAAACTTGAACATCCAATGGCCATTGTTTCCGAGAATGTGTTTATCTCTCTGGTTGGTGCAATAGAAAGAAATATTAGTTCACAATATTATATTACCTCTGCGATATATCTACAGTGCTACGCAGAAAGATTGGCCTGCCCACCCTTCCAAAGTTTTCTTCTTCACTTGTATACAGACAGAGAAAAGTTCGAACAACCACACGGAGAAAGAGTTGGTAAATGAATTTTGTTCCAGGCACTCCCGCCTCCAAGCAAACACGGCATAAAACCACCTCATTGTTGCTGCAAAGCTTAAAAGCTAAATATAATAATGGATGAAAATAATGAATCTAATATCAATTAAAAATATGCTTTACCCCCGCCCCCACAATCAAATGGTATGACTAATTATGCTTTTATTCCTTTTTTTTTTTTGGCTTCCTTCTCTTCTTTCTTTCTAAGAGGCAGACCAAGAGTAATTGCAAAGGGGCAAGCAAGTGACAATTCTCCAAGGAGCATTCTCTCTTGTCCATAATGCGCTTAGAATCAAGTGAAATGGAATTCCGAATACGCTAATTCATCAAATAGAGCCAAAACAGATCAAAGTTGGCGCATATAAAAAGGTCGAAAATTTGTTCCATAAAGTAAACTTCAGCTTATTCAGAAGGAAAAACTCCCGTACAAGTGCATAACAAGTTAACTTTTAAGATGGAACCCATATGTTCTGGATCCTCACTTCAAAGCAATATGAGAGAAACAGTACAATCTCAAAATGCGGAAATACTCCCACAAATGTCGAATGAAAACAAAAATAAACCTAGCTGCGAACACTTTGAGTCTGTAGGTGAATATATCATGGTTGGGGGCAGACTTTTTAAAAAGAGTGACACGAATACATATTTGGAAGACCTAGGACCTGGAACGCCTGTAGAGCAACCAGGACAAGTTGGTTTCGCCAATCCACTTCCACTAGGGTTAGCTTCTTTCTCATTTATGTGCTTAACATTAGGGTTGGTCAATGCAAGAGTGCGCGGGGTCACCAACCTTTATTTATTGAACGCATCCTTTATCTTTGGTGGTGCTGTTGTTTTGCTTTCGGGACTCCTCTCCTTCTGCGTCGGAGACACCTTTTGTATGACAGTTTTTGGCTCATTTGGGGGTTTTTGGATTAGTTGGGGGTGCCTCAACCTCGAACAATTCGGTGTGACTAAAGCATATGCCGATGATCCTCAAGCACTGCAAAATGTGCTGGGATTTTACCTAGCAGGATGGACAGTATTCAATTTCTTGGTCATGGTCTGTTCCATGAAGAGCACTTGGGGGATATTTCTATTGCTACTTTTTCTGGACTTGACGTTCTTAATGTTATGCATCGGTTCTTTCACACAAAGCACTAATGTATCAATGGCAGGAGGATACTTTGGTATATTGAGCAGCTGTTGCGGTTGGTATTCCTTATATTGTTCAATTGCGAATAAAGATAGTTCCTACGTTCCTTTGGTCGCATATCCAATGCCAGGTTCTCAAATTGTATGAGGGGCGCTATTTTTGATTTCTTCTTTTGCTATTGCTTTATTATTTGTTGGACTCTTAGTCAAGAAAAGGGTACTTTTGTTTGACGCGAAAGAGATCGAATGTGGCTTAAGATGAAAACACAAGATTGGCGTTCTGGCTGTTGTGAGGCGTATATTTAATTATGTGTAGATGAGTTCGTGAATAATCCCATACTTTTGATTCTTAATATTAATGCAACATATTATAAAAAGTAAACGAGACACTCATAAAAATTGTTTCGATCATAATTATGTCAGAGATGTGTATCATTGTAAAATAACCTTTGTATATGACGATTTCTCATACAATATTGAGTTTTGTAGGATGTGTTGGTAAGAGAAAACCTCACAAGGAGGTGAGTTCAATACTTGAGGGTAAAGTGATAAAGGACTCACTCTGGTACATTGCATTATTGAAGCACCCTCGACTGGGTTGTTGAAGAGTACGTTGTTATAATTGTTAAAAGAATTGCCAAGCACAGTACAAAACTTGCCAGAAGCTTCGAAGCTTGTCCTCGAATTGTTTTCTGTAGCCATGTAAACGCATATCGGAAGAACAACGGAAAAACAGGAAGGATAAAATATTGAAAAATGAGATGACATTACAGTCCGCTTTATTCGAGATCAGTATAGGTTATATAATATAATAAAGTTGGTAAGGGAATCCACTACGAATATGTCACAAGGACATTTTAGTAATATAGAAATGGTAAGACGTCAGGGAGAGAGTAGTTAAGTTTAGCGTAAAAGTCAGCGGTAGTTACTTTTGTATTTAGGGATCAACGAAGGCTTTCTTTAAAGTTTCGTTACTTATTACGATATTATGCGGCAGTTTCTGTGTACTAGAGTGTTTACGAATAGTTAAACCTCAGCCAGAATTAAATTAAGGTGTGTAGCAGCTACACTTCAGTAAACCCTAAAATATTATATGGAGTCCACAAGTTAATATAGTGACGCTGTATTATCGGCATTAACCTGTAAATCGTCTCATAAATATAAAATCAGACAAATTTAGTACTTATTTGTTAGACAATACCATCCTTGCTGCCACTGGAGTGTTAAATTATTTTAACTAAGAAACCACTGTTTAAGTGGAAATCATTTTTGCCGAACAAATTATAATTAAATGTATCAAATAACCAATACACACATTTTAAGTACTCTTATATATATTTAGAGTTGAAATAAAATAATAAATTATATTTTCTGTACTGAAAAAGGACATATATGATACAATGGTGACGATATAAAGTTTTGGGAAATGATACATACTATCAATAAAATCAGCAGAGACAGTGAAAAACGAACAAAAAGATAAGGGTATTATTGGGATTGTGAAAATTAGAACTATTCGTTTTAGCTCTCATATAACGGGAATATTTTTTGCCACATATTCATAATACTGTGGCTTGCATTTGTAACTTAATAAATCTTCAATGGCTGAGCCGTATTTGATCAGCTGAGGTTCTTGCCAAGCAGATTGCATTATGCCAAGACCAAAAGGTCTGCCATTAGCCTTTTTTACACCTATCGGTAATGTTATCATCGGATAACCAGCTTTAGCAGCTTGCTGATATGTGATTGACAAGCCACTTGGAACCAAAAGACCATCCAGCTTAAAATTTTCACCGGTGTTAGGATCGGTGTAGTTAAGTGCATGGTCAATGCCTTCATCTCTGGAGGTTCTTTGAACAAATTCTACAGCTTCCCAGTAGGTCGCATTCTTGATACCTCCCCACGCAAGAGAGTCTAAGAAGGAATCTTGACCAGATGAAAAAGCAGGATGAGTATTATTGTATCCGCCTTCGCTACCGGTGAAATTATAGTTATATGCAACAATGTCCTCTAAGGAGCGTATATTTGTGTTTTCTAATTCGTTCAAGTAGGACTTAATGTTATTATAGAAGTCAACTTTCACCACAGTGAATTCACTCTCATTTGCTGGTCCAAAGTCCCAATCCCAGCCATTATCTGAAATAACATCCAAATTTCCAAAGTCGGTATTATTATAAATTGTAGCTCCTGCGTCTTCAATAACTTTAATGACTTCTAAAAGTCTAGGAATTTCATCGGTTTTGGCGTATGACCAAAGCTTTTTCCATGGCAAACCAAATCTTGCACCTTTCAGAGCACTTTTGTCAGTTAAATATTTCAAGTAATCACCGTCATCTGGAACTTTACCGGTCTGATTCAAGGTATACACGTCTTTCTCATCGACCCCCCACATATATTGGAAAGCATATATTGCGTCGCGGACAGTTCTAGCCATAGGTCCAGTAGAATCCTGATGCTCGGACTCTGGAATTACACCAGACCTTGAGGTTAAACCAACAGTGGGTTTAAAACCAACAACACCATTCCTCATCGCTGGATCAATAATACTACCATCAGTTTCGGTTCCTAGCGAAAACATTATCATATTGGCGGCTACAGAACTGGCACTACCAGATGAACTACCTCCTGGATTGGTAGTAAGATTGAAAGGACAACGTGCTTGGCCACCTCTAGCGGAGTAGCCCTCAGAGTAATCTGATGATCTCATGTCTGCCCATTCACTTAATGTGGAGTGACCAAACAATACAGCGCCAGCATCTCTTAATTTGGATACAACATGAGCATCTCGTGGCACTACTGAACCTAAAAGCATCCATGAACCGCAAGTAGTGTCCATTTTATCCTTTGTAGCATAATTATCCTTAACTAAAAATGGAATTCCATGCAATGGACTTCTAACAACTCCTGCTGCCCGCTCACGATCCCTCTCCTGAGCAATTGAAATAGCATCAGGATTGACCTGCAATATACCATTGACATACGAATTCAGTTGGAAATACCGGTCCAGGTAGCAGCGCACAACATCCTCTGACGTAAGGAGACCTTTATCAAAGTAACCCTGTAATTGGTCTATCGTGGCATCTTCTAACGTAATACCTTTACACATATCCATCGGGAATAGCTCGCCTGACTGCGTTTGAGGATATACAAAAGTAGTCGTGTTTACTGTTTGGGTTTCACTTGGTATACTGGCTAAAAACCGTTTCCATATTTTTTTAACTGGCGTGGCTTCCACTGATGTCAATGATAGCCCTAATAACACAACGTCTTTGATTCTCATAACTACTTGATGGTCTGCCAATCTGAGCTCCATTTCAAATCCCATAAAGAATATAATGCCACATAGCTACCATATATAAATGAATTTAATGCTATATGCTATCATTACACCGACCATTGAAAAACACCACTACATTCGTATAGCAGAATTACGATAAAATATAAAGATAACCCATATCATTTGCAAATTTAGCCAGTGTTGGCAATAATTTTGTGATAATCCTGTTTTACTATCAAATTTTGCACGCTGTTTGGTTTTCAACAGAGCCTAATTATGCCATTGGCCATATTTTTAAGCAAAATAGCAGCGATAGCATCTTCACCCTCATGCTAAAAACACTATTCGTCGAATCAAAAGAGTAAGTTAATTAAGATCAACATAATTTAATAAGTGTCATTACTTTATCATAAAGGGTTTTTCCATAGGAATTTCTCAAGAAGAAAAGACAGCCACTTACGCATATCGTTAAATCACTCTTCGATTGCATAAGAAGATATTGATACAATCTTCAACATAGTTAAATCACCCTTATCAAGGAATTGAAATTTCTACTCCGCCCTATCGCGGAAGAAATTTTCTGAACGATAATGTCCGTAACCTGGTTCCAATATTTTTCAGATTGGCCTCCATGACGTAGATGGATGATAGCAAATTGAAAAAAAGGCATATAAGTTTTCTTTTTCAGATCCGTTGGTGCTCTTGTCATATCTTACCTTTTTCAACTAAAATCCTCATTCTCACCGCTCTTTGATTAAATAACAGAGAACAAGTAATGCAGTAACCGCTCATCTTTTCTATATTAATATGGTGTATTCAGAATGCGCCCTAGAATGTTTATGGAAAGGACATTTATCTTATCCGTTACAATTAGTGGTGACGAGCCGATGTCGCATTGTTCAATAAGCTTAATGCTTATCACGTATACGCAGTTCGATTCTGCATCATGTTTGTTACTTTAGACAATTCAGAAATCAGAAAGGTAAAAGGTAGTAATGATTGAAAATTCAGAATATATTCCTTGAGGTCAAAAAGAGAAGAAAGTGCTGGTTCTTTACGTCGGGCAAAATTGATAATATTTTTCCAGTACTCTGTTTCTGTATTATTAAATTACCTTTCCCTTGCATCTCTGAGAATAGAAACTTGAAACAATTTTAAAAAGTAATATTCACTAGCGTAAGAACCTACAAATTTGATAGCCTTGAAAGTAATACATTTTTGCTTTTCATTGATCTCTGAGAAACTAGTATGAATAACATTACTAACACTCAATTCTAGGGTGGGAGCTGGGGGTGGCTCATAAATAATTATGGATGATTGAGAATGAAAGCATTTCATGGAAAAACTACCTAGGCTGGCTACACTTAAAATAGATTGAGCCCCAATAAGTATATGAGTATATCATGACATTAGTAGGAAAAGGCGTTAATTTCTACTAAAACCAGATGAACTTAATGCCGCGCAGTAATGAATGCATATATAGCGATGGTAGCACATGGTTCAATAAAACCTTGCTTCCAAAAAAGAAAAACACGTAGCTCTCAGATGGAAGTATTTTGGAGGCGTACTTGAATGCAGAAGGGTTTTGCTATACTCGAAAACCAGCATTTTCTTGGCTGACTAAATAAATAATAAGAGAAAAAAAGATGGATCGAAACGCCTCCAGAAGAGCTATTAACATTTTAGTGTTTCAATATAGTTTTACTATTTCGTTGACGGAAGAAGTGGTTCTTTTGCGTAAAGAGCCGGATTTCTTACTTACTCGTGGATGTAGAGTTACTACTACATGATCTCCTTTCGTGAAACATTTCGCGTACCACATTTTTGAAATTACCTTTAAATTTAAAGAAAAAGAACTGGACTGACCCTTATATGTTGAACCTATATATTCCATCAATTTAATATTATATTAACTTTTATTACGGAATATGCCTCTGGCTATGGTTTATTGTTTTTCCCTTTTTATTCCGAACGGGGTATCTAAAATGATCAATAAATTACAAAACTTATAAATTGTGCCAGAGGTCATTACCATAGTAATACTCAGGTTATAGCAGACCTTAAACTTTTATATACCAATTTTTCAAAAAAGAAACTCAATAGAGTGTAAATATTTTTTTCTTTAGGGAAATCTCACAAAAGGATGTAAGATAGAAGAGGTATTAGCGAAAAGGAAAAAAATGATTGCTGTATTCTGTCACCGGAGTTCCGTTTTTTCGTAGTTGTTTGGTCTGAACTGCTACTGCTGCTGCTACTACTTGCAGTTGCAGCAGAGAGTAAAGTTTGGTATTCCGAATAGTCTGAATATGAGGTCCAGCTCATATTAAGAAAATCTCCTGTTCCTATGGGACTATCTGGTGTATACACCCATGTGCTGGAGTATCCAGGGGCTGGTATAGCACCTGGAATACTGTTGGAGATAATTTCAATGTCTTCCCCTTGACTGTTAAAGCTAGCCTGAGCAATAGAAACTTCGTAGTCTTCTAAATCATAGACGACATATGCGTCGACGAGGAAAGCATCCCCTAACACGAATCCCGAGTCTGTGGCTTCAATATTTAAAAGACAGTGATCCTTGGTCCGTGTCACGAAATTAGATATATTTGCAGAGATATTAAATCCCCCAAAATCAATAGATAATAGAGTATTATTCATTTTTGAACAATCAGCGATGTAACCTTGATCATCAGAGCTGTACTTTCCGTCAAAAAATTTTCCAATCGAATCTGCTATTTCTGTAGGTAAAGTAGAATAGGTTGTGCCAGAATCAAACAATACTGGGAACTGGATCTCAGAAACAGTTTTGTTTCCAGAAAAACCATCCGAAATTGCAACGCTCTGCGCAGTGACAAACATTCCTGGCCCCAGAGAGTCGAGTGTATTGAATGCCTGCAGCATAGGTAATGTGTAGAGCTGTCCCGAGTATTTATTTTTGTCGACAGCACCAAACAAGATGCTGCCAAAATGTGCTTCAGGCTCATTCAAAAATAAGGAATATGCCATCTTCTCGATCTTTCCGTAGCTTTTCAATGCCATTGGAAAGTTTCTATACTCAAAAGGTGTTATATTATAGGCATTTTCAAGTGCATCAGTATATTCTCCAGCAGGAAGCGATATACCTAGAATCCCGTTTTGATTTTCTGTATTATTGGCTACCCCAAAAGAGAAACTCTTTAGCGTAATATCACCTAAAGAGACAACATCTGTTCCATACGTACCTTCATAATACGTACCATCGCCATAAGTCTCATCAAAAAAAGTGTCATTGTACTTGAAAGTGGAGGAGTTACTGGGGCTGAATGCACCCCAGTAGGAGCAGAGAGTATTATAAGCTTCTGCCGAGACCGTGCTAGAAGGAAGCTCGCTGAATGTTGCCGTGAGCTCGTAATTATCAGTTGAGACGTAGTCTGACCCATCAGACAACAATTCGCAGTAGGCGCTATCAGCGTCATTAACATACATATCTGAAGAGCCGGTATCCAATTGAAGATACACGGTTTGGGGAGGAGTTCCAATCTCCATTTTGACAGCATACAGACCTATTTCATGTACCAATGTTGAATTAAAAGCCTCGCCTCTCTTAAAAATACCAGATGTATACTGCGAGGCTATATTTGGAATGCTTGCCAACTTTTGGACCGGAAACTGGACATAAGAACTTACAGAAGAACCAGAAACAGCGAGGGAATTGGCCAAAGATAAAGCCAACGGTAGAAAAGGAAATAGCTGCATATCGATAATATTTCGTCGCCCTAAAAATACCTTTATTAGGAAAGCTACAAAATTTGGGAACTTAAAGACCAAGAAATAAGAGAACAAAATTAAACTGTAATCCTGACCTTTATCCCGAGATCATAACATATGAGCACCGTTTATATACCCCTAACTTTGAAAGCGGTTCTAAAAGTTCAATTTTTCAAAAAATAGCTGCATGATATTAACGTTACAAGCCAAGGCAACTTTTTTGCCTTCTCGGCATTCGCTCGAAACATCTTGCAGAAGTGAAAGAGTAGCAAAAATTGGACCCTCAACCCCCTCTATAAGGTATTACCTTTTTCCTCTTTCCTTTTGCAGCGGAAAATTTCGGAGTTTTCAAAGAACAACTCCGGAATAAGGATAAACTTGTGATTGGCTTTGCAGTAGATGACTGACAACTCCCGCAAGAAAACTGACCCGTTTTTGATTTTGAGTTTGCTTCTTCTTGTAGTTAAAGTAAATAATCTGCAAAGTGCGGACATATGTGCTGAACCACTAAAATTAAAAAAAGAAGGTTAGTATTTTGTTATGCAGTTCTCACTATCTCGAGTCTCTGCGTATTCGTGAATTATAAGTACAGAAATAAATTCTCTCTGTTGAGATGTTGTCACAAGAAAAGGAGTTGATATCATTGTAAGAGTATTATATATTTTATGTCGAATGAGAAATATTGGAGTCTAAACTCTTTTGCTTTTCAATAAAATAGATTCTTGTTTCTTAGAGCGAGGGTCAGAGTCGATGCGAATCGTCACTTTTAAATTAAGGTTAGTAAATCAGGTCCCATTTAAGTTACATACCCGTCACCATAATAAGACTGTCATATTTGTCCCTTGAGTATAAGCGTTGAAAAAATTAGATCAGATGCTTGTATATACTTGATAGTGAGAAAACAAGAGAGATGCGAAGAAGGATGAATTGGGAAAATTATAAATAATGATATAATGTGAATATAAAAAGAAAGGGAATAGTTCAGAACAGGAAAGTAGCCCTTTTTTTTTCGTTATGACTTTGGCGATAGTGTGGTAATAAACTGTCGCAAGATGTAGTGTTTTCTAATAGTTGCACTATGAATGACATAACGCGAATCGCAGTAAAGTGAGCGCGAAGTTTCATAATGTTAATTGAAATAAGAGCCAAAAATAATGACAGCTTCAACGCTGGTGTTTAGTGACACGTATAGGCCCAGATTTTACTATATATACATAAAAATATATATCCTGCTTATAAGGGAAAATGGATTTTTCAGCTTAGCAGATTTTCTCTTATATTAGCTAACCCTCTCTTCTGTCTACCATTCTCGAAGTTTCCTTTATCTAACCATTGCTCGAATGTTTTACGAATGTATATCCATTCTTTGTCAATTATTGAAAACCATTGGGTGTCTCTAGTTCGACCCTTATAAACCATCGCTTGTCGAAAGGTACCCTCGTACTTAAATCCCAAACGCATCGCCGCCCTACGAGATGGCCCGTTTAAACTATCACACTTCCACTCATACCTCCTGTATTGTAAAACATCAAATACATACTTCATCAGAAGAAATTGGGCTTCTGTTGCAATAATCGTCTTCTGCAATTCTGGCGAAAAAATGACATACCCAACTTCAAGCGAACCGCTTGCTTGATCAATTCTCATTAGGGCTAAAGTACCAACGGCGCGTTCAGTCTCTTCATTAATAATTGCGAAAGGCACAATATTTTTAGTTTCACTAAGTTCCTTGATGAATTTTAGGTATTCCTCCAAGTCATTGAATGGTCCCACTGGTACATATGTCCATAATTCTTGGCCTGCTTTCCTATAGGCACTAAAAAGTTCCGAGCCGTGTTTTTCACTATCTAGAGGTTCTAGTCTACAGGTGTTACCTTTCAATACAACTTTCTCTGGGAAGGCCCTTGTTGTCCAGCCTTCGACGTCCGCACCAACCTCTTGCCCAAATTTATTTAAATTCGCCATAATTATTCTTACTAAAGGGCCTATTTCCAGTTTCAGAGGGAGGGGAGTCTCAGCAAGACCTCTTCCATGCTATTTTTATATCGATGACTGTTTATCAATCTTTTATCAACGCTCAGAGCACTTTCAAAGTATGAGTCAAAAAAAAAAGCTCCCATTATGAACCAATAGGGAAAATATCATGTGCGCGAGAGACCCTAGAAACGTATGTAGCAACAGAAGATAATGATATGCTCAAACCATATTAAATTGTTAGTGATTTACTTATCGTAAATATTAAATAAATTGTTCTTACAGATAATACAAAGATGCGTCAGTATTGGTATATTTTCAAAAATATATTGGTGCCTTACGAAAATGCCAAATTTAGGGAAAGTGACAAATGATATGCATTTATGTGTTACCATCGAAAACCGAATCTCGGGTCGATATATTTGCCATCAATAATGACTTTACCGATCTAGCAGAAAGAGTGTTGTTCACCAAATTTGCCTTTTTCTTTTTGAGAAGGGTCTCGTAAATAAATTGCCAACAGATCATGAGAACACGTCAGTCAATAAGTGGAATACGAGCTCGCATATGTGTCGAAAGCATACCAAAATATACTCAGTTCCAGTTATTTAATCTTGAAAAAGCTACGACCGATGAAAAACCTATGAAAACTATCATTGTTGCCCTCCCAGTATTTTCTATCAGCTCGCGTTGAGCAAACTAATCAAAATCACCACATATATGTATATATATGGTGTCATTAATTTTTTTAGGAAAACTAACTAACAGTTATTTCCCAATTTAAATTTTAATTGCTTTAAACTTGACACTGTTGAAGAATTCATTGGTTAACAATATATGTGAAGAAAAAGACCTTACTACATTTGCTATTGAACCAGTCGTCGGAAGCTGAGTAGTGCAACTCCCAGATATTCAGGTCAGTGGCTTGGCCTACGAAGAAAATTCTACCCAATCTTTCATGAGACATAATGTCTATTACATCGATGCCTTGCACAGGGACTGATATATGTGTATTGAATACAGTGAGTTCGTTGGTGAATTTTGTCTAAGGAAATAGCAAACATGAAAAGCTCCATTGTCTTGCTTATCAAAAGTAGATATTTCGCGGCAGGCACAAAGTGATTGGCTTAAGTCTTACCAACGCGACTTTTTGAATGGTATGTTTCATGTCATCTACCACTTGATACTCATTTTCTGGTTGTAGCCAATGCATGGTAAGATTAATAGTTTGAGAATTGAGCGTTCGGATTTTCTATAAATATATTACTATTCTGGACGCAGCCACGCCGTGCGCATAAGATTAATCTATAAGGGTGCTGACCAACCTTTTACAGTGTGCAAATGGTAGGTAGATTTAGATCTCATAAAGTACAAAGTTTAGAATCCAAAGTCAGAAACTCTCATTTGTCACTGAAGCCTCGTCACCACGGGATAATTGCGCTTTTTTAATATATGGCCATAGTTCCACATTCAATGGTAAAAGCCACATAGATTTCTT
>ERZ794936.690-NODE-690-length-13978-cov-6.172448_pt1 | contig 13978 bp, 12 predicted proteins | sample MGYA00511083_ERZ794936 | MGnify/ENA primary metagenome ERZ794936 (study PRJEB30137, sample SAMN04331409) | food metagenome | isolation source: Y2 must sample point D1 replicate A | place: Australia: South Australia | collected 2014 ... | reverse complement strand
ATGAAAAGTAAATAAAACAGCAACTTTAAGCTATCTTTATATAAAAAACGTATGTTTATTCCTTCTTAGCTTTCTTCTTTTTCTTCTTATCTTCATCTGCAACATCATCGTCATTGGCTTCAGATTTTCTCTTCTTTTCCTTCTTCTCTTTCTTCTCCTTCTTTTCTTTCTTTTCCTGTTTCTTCTTTTCCTTTAACTCTTTCTTTTCCTTTTTTTCTTTATCTATAGCACTGACATATTCTTCTTCTTCAGGAGCAACGTAGTGTTTAGCTCTTTCTTCTTCTCTTTCAATGGATCTTTCCTCTTGTTTTTGCTTTCTTTCGAAGCTCTTTTTATTATCCTTTTCTCTTTTACTCAAGAAATATTCACCACTTTCAATTTCCAAATCAATCTTTCTAGGTTGTTGTGTAGGTGGGAATGGAGTGTAGACCTTCTTTTCGTCGTTTTGTTTCTTTTCTTTAATTTTGCTTGGCTTCTTTCTTTGGACGTTTCTCTTTTTGAACATAGGTAAGAATCTTGACCAATCTTCTTCGGCTAGTTCCGGTTTCTTGGCTAGTTCTCTTTTGATCATTAATTCCTTGATGTGGTAGATTGGATGAACATTGTTCATACAGTCTTCAATAATTCTTCTTAGTACTTTTAATCCTTTATGTGGACCCATGCATGCAACAGTATTACCTTGTACTAAGATATAACAGTTGGTAAGAAGTTCCAAAGCCTTCAAGGTGTTTCCGTTTGGACCAACAAGTCTTTGTCTTCTCTTGACGAATCTGTCTTTGTTTGAAGTAAAACTGCTAATCTTGATAATATCACATGCAGTATAAGCGTCTAAAATCTTGACAGCTTGAGGAAAAGGAACAGATCTGGCCAATAACTTGATCAAATCTCTGGCTTTCAAAATTATAGATGGATCAAAAGTCTTTCTGGTGGTCTTAACGGTCATTGAACCTTCAACTAAGTCTAAAACACAAGCAATATGGTGAGAATCCAAAGATTTTGTTACATCGTTCCAAATGGATCTTAAATATTGCTCTCTGTATTTTGGAAATAGAGTCATGAATGATGATTCTTCAGCAAATGGTAATCCAGATGCATTGTCCGCTTCGGTGAAGTCTTCAATTTTCCATTTATCAATATCTGGTGTATCCCAAGGTTTGTCTTTATTGTGAGTGGAGACCATTATTACAAGTATTTATATATATATATTTCTTTGGTTTTCTTCTTTCTCTGCCGATGTGTTCATTAAGACAAGTAATAAGATTTCAAAATTTCAATATTTAAAAAAAAAAAGAAAAAAAAAAGAAAGAAAGAATTAAAAGTTTCACTTTCCTAAAAGGGTAATTATCAGAATTATGTTAACGCTACACTTTTTGTCGACCATTTATACCCAATTAGGTAGCAGTGTAGTTTTTTTGCAGTGAAAAATGTAGATGGCTATGTAGAGCATCATATTTTAATAATTCTTATATATAGTAATCATCTAAACCAATATAAATAAATAGTATTTGAAAAAATTGGACCTTTTTTTCTTGCAATATAAATAATAGTATACAAAGAAAATGGGGAATAAAAGTTTTGGGAAAGCTAAGCAAGTAACAGGCAACAATAAAGGTTTCAAAAAGACAAACGACAGATTCAAAAGTTTGAAACCAACACCTTTAGTTAACAACAGCAAGTTCAAAAAAAAACAAAATAAACTTAAGTTAGAGGAGATAAATCAGGATTTTAAAAACAATAACGACAAACTTGAGGATGTACATCAATTGATGAAGACATACGACCATCAAAAGAAAAACAACATAACCAATGACAATATTGTGGCTAAGACATCTTTGCCTTCGGCAGAAAACATCCAAAAAATGAGTGAAATAGATTTAAAAGTAAAAAAACAAAGCAAGGAGTTAAAGGAGAAGGCTGAAAAAGAATTGAATGAGCAACTAGATTTTATATCCGGTTTTAAATTATGATGGTTGAAGAACTAAACAGCAAGAGAACCAAATATCGGAATATACTTGATAAAATGCTGGTCAAACATCTAGATGCAAACCGACTGCTATATAGAAACATTTTTGTTAATAAAAGTTTATAAAAAAGAGACATTTTTTTTTTTCTTTTCTTCATTTATTATAAGAATATATAACTTTATTTATGGCATTGCAATATGTTTCATTTTTTGTTGTTGTCTTTAATACCCTCCAATTAAGCATTGATAGATCTGATACCAGCTTTGGACTTGAAAATAGCATTACCTTCAGCAAAGGCCATACCGAAACCAATACCGGTCCCTAGGAAGACAAAAGCTGGTCTTCTCTTGAATAAAACAGAAGCAGCAATACCACCTACTAAACCTAAAGTAGTCTTGGTAATACCATTGGCTATGACAGCATCCCATCTAGAATCAAGGATAGATTGGGAAGGAATGATTTGTTCTTGTTTGGATTGTTGATCGGACATGTTTGTTAATTTATATGTGCTGTTTGTAAAAAAAAAACCCCTAAGCGAGTGCTATACTATGGATTATGATGTATATGGATTCAAATAAACTCTATAAGCTGTAAATAAGAACAGTATATAATTTCTTCTTGTATTTTTTTTTTTGGTGTTTGTTCAGAGATTAATTATATTAAAGCAATGAAATATGTTAACCAATTGAAAAGTTTGGGATTTTTTTTTCCTAAGGTAGAATTTTGTTATTCTGTCGGAGGAAAAGCTAAAAGAAAATTTTTTTTTGCTTTTTGCCGTGTACACAAAATTACTACTTTTGGAAAAAGTTAAATTATGCCGTGGTCGGGTAATAACGTACAACTTTTTCTTAATATACTATCTCTAAATAGTTAAGTATAGAGATTAGTTGGAAACATTCAACTGCTTCTTTAATAAATGAAATGGATAAGTATAAATTATATATTGAATCTTTTAAATAGACATGTTTGGAAAAAAAAACCTATAAAACTTGCAGTGCTGACGATCGCACTATGCAGATTTCTTTGAATTACATTTTTGTTGTACGCTACCAAGCAATTTAGTTCTCCATTAACGTTTTCTATACTTCAAAATATCATTTGGGGTACTAAAGATAGTGTTCCTCTAAAGTTTTATATTCATTACTGCTAAAGTGCTGTCAATATTTAACATTTTTTTTTAAAAAGTAAAAGTCGTTGTATGGTATATTGTGAGCTATATTTCAAACTGTTTTCGTAACAAAAAACAAGTCTACTATAACGAAAGCTGCTCTCACATACAATTTGGCTATGCAAGCTCTTTTCTTTTAAAAAAAAACTTTCCAAGAACTTAAAGCAATAAACAATCCATTTTTTTCATTTATTCAACAGGACAGCTGCCTGAAACATCATTATACACATTTTGAGAGCAGTCGGAGTTTAAGTTATTTAATCATTTCATTTCAATTGTGTCACGTGCAACTGCTCCAAAGATATGCAGTGGCCATTTTTTTCTTCTAGACAAAAAAGTGTCCCAAATAGGAAAAAACACTTCCACGATCAAAAAAAAACACACACACACCCTTTAAAACGATGTATTTTTAGACAATTGACAGCCACTCAGTTTAATTAATTCTTGAGACTGTATTCAACTGTTAAATTATTAAATCAAAAACCAGTACTTTTACTCTTATAGGATCTATAACCCAAACTTTTGTTTAAAAACAAATCAAGTTTTTTTTTTTCTTCGTTTCTAACTCACTATAAGCACAATGTCTTTCGCTCATAATAGAAATACCACCAATTTAAAGAGAAAGCAAGAGTCTTATAAGGCCAACCTTGTCCCTCACAGGAACAACAACAAGGTGGCCGACTACTACAAAAAGAGACTTCTTAACAAAATCTCTTTTTGGACCAATAAAGATGCAAAAAATAATGTTAATTTAGCATTAGCTGCTCCAAACTCAAACATCAATATTTCTACTTCTTCTTCAGGAAACGAGTATGAAGATGGGGATGTTGAGGACAATGACATAATCAATGATTATGAAGCTGATTTTGATCAGATAAAACCAAAAAATAACGGCCATTTGGACGGTCAAAATGACTATTTTTCGAACACACCTGGCCAAAACAACAGTCCTTTGACTATTGAATCTTACATATTTAAAAATAATAATAACCGAACAGATAACTCTGTTTTAAATGAAGATTCTGAGCTAAATTTAAGTCAAAAAGTTGGAAACTTCAACACTTTGAAGTTAAACAAAAGCTTTAAAGATTTACTAGTCAGAGTATCCCCTTTTAAAAATAGCACCAGCAACGTTTACGAAGACAGAGAAGACATTAACGAAGAAACCGATAACAATAAGAAATTTGTCGATTTTAAGAATGCTGATTTCTGTCAAGACTTAAAAGCAAAAGAAAAGGTTTTGACATATGTTGATGAAGCTATTGATGATGTTTGGGGTCGTATTTATGACTCTTCAACCTTTGCTGAAGAAGAAATAATGACACTTTACGAACAAAAAATGCCTACTTACATAAGTTTTGATCACGATCAAATGAACAAAAATCAAAGAAGAAACCACTCGTCTTTTTCTTCAACCGCATCAGCTAATAGCAAATACTTGTTTGAAAACATGGAAAATAACACGGAGTTGAATATTTCATTTTCAGATGGGAATCCTAGAAGAAGATCGACTATGGACTCAATGAATCAAAACAGAACCTCCTTTTTCCATGATGCATTTGCTCAAAAATGGAAGCGTTTGGAAGTGAATTTAAAAGATACCAAAACAAAAATGGAAAGTTTGATGACTTCAAAAAATGTTGAGGATATGAAGTTATTCTGGGATTTGTGGGATTCCATCAAAACAGAATGTATTCAGCTACTGGAGGTAGACGAAGATGAAGAATCTGAGAATTTGTCTGAATCTCAATACAAATCTGTTATTGAAAACTTAGAACATTCAAGAGTATACTACAACTGATCTTTTTGTAGACAGAATGAAATACAATATTTAGGGGATATATAGGAAGAGCTTAAAAACTCGTTTACATTTTTTTCTTTTTTTAACATTTTGAATTTTAAATTGGGTTATTTACTACAACTTACATGGACTACTTTGTGATTTAGGTTGGTACTTCTCCTTTTTAGTACTAGTAAAGTGGTTATTTAACCGATGATTTGATATGCAAAGGTATCCATTATTAAAAAGCAGAAACCAATTTCAATGTCATTAACGTGTTAACTTAAGTCTTTGATAAAGTTTAGGACAAACAACGTTATTTTATTTCACAAGATATTTTAAATCGTGTATATAAACAAACTTAGCATAGAAATATAACATTGAAATCTTGAGCATAAAAAACTAACTCATGTTCGAGGTTTTTTTAATGAAATTAGCTAAACAAATATGTTTTAAGCATATGCCAATCTACACGTTTCATGCTGATATTTTAGCGCTTCCATTTCAACAGATCTTAATATGACGACATGCAGTCCTTTGTTTTTTTTTTTTTTTAACTTATTCTTGAAACAAGTCTACTTCAAAAAGAAGATTTTCTTGGCAGATTTATTTCATCCAAATCACATTCAATATTCAAGAGCCTCCACTTCAGCTACGTATTGAGCAGTAAGGGGGTAAATTCTCTCCTATTTCAGTTTTAAGATTATGGCGTCGCCATCAAAACATCGGGATTAAAAAATCTATTGTATTATAAATGTCTTAAAAATTGTTCATTGAAAGGAGGTTTTGGCACTTCTCCTAATGCAAACTTTATCATCACACAAAATGGAAATAATGATTGTTCACAAGAAACTAACGCCGACTTTTTTTTTTTCTCAAATATACACAGGGTTACCCCGCATAAATGCAACAGGTAATGTCTATTTTTTAAAGAAAAGATATTTCATTATTATGGACACAAAACATGCTTTTTTTTTTGACTAAATTGCATTGGTTTATGCATTTCTTATATATAAATATTTGCTGTTTTTAAAAAAAAACAACCCCGTAATACATATAAATAAAAATTCAGAATCTTACTATTTGTTGTTTTTATATTTTGTATTGGTCAAAATATTTGAAACAGGACTCAGCTGCATTTTTCTGTTAAACATATCGTCACCATTAATTTTGTAACCATATGTTACTCCGTCATAAAAAACATCCAACAAATCAAAGCTTGCTTCGTTTGGTACATTACCATTCATGTTGTTTACTATTGAATCAGTAGTGTAGTTATTTTGGGTATTATCTTTACTCTTCGAGAGAAGCTCATCTAAGGTAGAACTCATTGTTTTTGTTTTATATTCTATCTTTTCTGTTTTTTGCACCCTGTGATTCAATATTCCTCTCTCATCGTAATAAATTTGTGAAAAACATTCCAATAATGCTTGGAAAAAGACATCTTCTTCAGTAAGGTTTTCTGATTTTAACTCATGACTTTCAAAGAAATTTGACTTTTTTAGTTTCAAGTAATATTCATACATACTTTTGAATCTATTTCTTATTTGCCTTACAGCCCGGTTAGATTGTGTTTGTTTATTGAAATTTTTGCAAACATTTTTCCAAAAAACCCCTTTGTAAGAGCTATTATCCAAGCTTTCTAAACATGGCAATAGGTTTATACAAACGTTTAATAAGATGATATCTTCTTGCTCTGTAACGACTTTTCTTTTAATTTTTCCGTGATAAACCATTTTATTATAATTTTTGTTTAGATTGTTATAATATTAAATATAACTTTTCGTTTTTTTTTTTTTGGTTATTTGTTATTAACTTTTTGAAAATCAAAAAAACAGATTTTTAAAAGTTTAAATATTTGTAATCCTCAAAAGATTGTTCCTTTATTTATATAGAAAAAATAAAGAGATTGTTGATTATCAGATTGTGTAAATCTAGACTATTTTCCTTTCATTAAAATATGCATTATTTTCATCGAACTAAAATGTATTCTTTAAAAAGCGGTGATGTAAAACTCAAAAGGGGGAGTAATACCATTGTAAAATTAATTATTATGAAACATGCAGCTTTGGCTGATTATATCAAATTAAAAATTCTGGATTGCTTTTGTTGTGGGTTTTTCCTGAAGAAAAAATACCAAGTAAAATATTAAGCTGCATAAAAAGTTTTGTTTTTATATTTCTTGTTTAGGAAATATAAAAATCTTTTGTATTGTTTAAATTCGGTTAATTACTTTAATTGACGTAATATATCAAATCTACGCTATATATAGTTTTCATTTCCACTGAGCTATTTTTTTACAATTATTCTATTGTTTTGATGGCTACGTATGTTTGCGTAATAAAACAAACAATCAAAACATATACCTTATAACAAAGTTGATAGCAGATTAATTTTATATTTACTTCATGTTTTTTTTGTTTTGATTTGTTTACATTCAAAAACACAATAGAAACTTTTTTTGGCTATTTTTTTTTTAAAAATGTAAACAAGAACTTTTTGGTAAAAAAACATAGAACTATCTAATTTTTTAATAAAAAATTTTAAACTTTTTTTGAGTTTGTATGTTATACAGCAAGTAATCAGTGTATTTATCATATAACTATATGTTGGAAGAAAATCTAAGAGTTACGAGATTAAGTAATTAAGAAATAGACATATTAGGAGCGTATTAAAAAAAACATATATGGACAATAACAATAGATGACTAAAAAAAGCTGAAATTGTGTATAAAAGTATTGATAATAAAATATTACTGTATACCTTACTTCAACAACTAACTCAGAGTCAAAAAAATCCACAATTTAACACTAGTATGCATTTTAATCGATTGAAAACGGCACACGTGACTGGAAGCCAAAAAACGTTATTTGGTAGCGACTGTTAAATAAATTGCGAAGGCTCAAAAGGGAAAGTTCAATGCATACCTCAAAAACGTGTTGTTTAACAAAATAAAACTATATTTATGCATAGATAAATAAAATTTAAAGAGAGAAAATTACTAATCCAACACTTTAAGCCATCAAAAAACTCAAAACATTTTGATTGAAAAATAATTCAAAAGCGAGGGGTTTTTTTTGTTCTTCAGCCATACTACAATACTGTCAGTCAAAAATTTGTTTTAAACATAGTTTTTTGGCAACTCCATATAAAGAGCTAGTAACTGTTGATTTCCGTTACTTCTTTAATATTTAAAGATATATTAATAATAATAATAAAAAAAATGATCAAGAGCCCCAAAATCTATAAAACACAAGTTGTTTCAGTAATGGAAAACAATAATTATTCTGAAAACTACATACACACGGATGAGTTCCCTCAACAGTACATACGAAACAAGGAAAATGGGGTTGAGGGGTATCCCAAGCTTCAAAAACTAAAAGAACTTAAGGAACAACAAATTAAGGATTATTCTAAGAAGGCTTATGGCTGTAGAATGAATGTCGACAAAATGGTGCCATACTTACAGAAATGGGTTGGTGAGTATTCTTTGAATTTTGATGTGGTTATGATAGGTTGCCTGAGTGAAAATCAATTTTTGTATCCAGTTTTAAGAAGTTTGCCAATAGATAAATTGATATCCAAACCTGGGTTTTTGTTTATATGGGCTTCATCCAATAAAATCAATGAATTGTCAAGATATTTGAATCAAGAAATCGTGGCCAAGAAGTTTAGAAGATCCGAAGAGTTGGTATTTGTTCCTGTCAACAAGGATTCATGCTTTTATCCTGGGCTAAGCAATGATACAGACGAATCTCTTTTAGACAAAATGCAATGGCACTGTTGGATGTGTATAACTGGTACTGTTAGAAGAGCAACTGATGGAAGATTGATACATTGCAATGTCGACACAGATTTAATGCTGGAAAATGACACACCATTGTCAACTGCTGCTTCTACTGACGGCAATAATTATGAATCCCAAAAACTAAGCAAGAAAAGAGATTCTGGTAACAATTGTGTTCCTTCTCAAATCTACCAAATAGCTGAAAACTTCTCAACTGCTACAAGAAGACTTCACATCATCCCATCAAGAACTGGTACGGAAATACCTGTTAAGCTGAGAAAAGGCTGGGTCATCATGAGCCCAGATGTGATGTTAAATAATTTTAAACCAAAGGAATACGTCAAGGAAACTCAAGATATGTTGAATTTGCCTGAAGATCCGGAAATCGAAAAGTTGAGACCGAAATCTCCAGTCCAAAAAGGTAAACGGGTGATGACATACTCATAGGATTAGCATATCGACATTAGAATTGTCACAATTTAAATAGCAAAAATTTTAAACATTGATTTATTCTTTTTTATTTTGTTTTTAAGAAACCAACAAATAAACACAGCCTTTTGATCATATAAAACGACATAAAACAGCCCATTAAGTTCAATTAATTAAACAGCAGTTTACGGATTCTTTGCAAACAGATCACGTGTGTTAGTATAAAGAAATTTCTTTTTTTTTTTGTTTTACTTATTTCACCAATGAAAATTACCTTTTTAGGAAATTTTCAGCAAACTCAACTTTATCTGAAAAAACTCGAGCAATGGATTTAAAAAAAAAAAAGCATATATATATTTTTTGAAAAAAGCAATTTATTTACAATATTCATAGCATTAAAAGTTACAACAAAAAACCAATTAAAAACAACAACATAGAGTAATGGGTAAAACACAAAAGAAAAACTCTAAAGGTAGATTAGATAAATACTACTACCTGGCAAAGGAAAAGGGGTACCGTGCTCGTTCCTCTTTCAAGATTATTCAAATAAATGAGAAATACGGACATTTCTTAGAAAGATCCAAGGTAGTCATTGATTTATGTGCAGCTCCTGGTTCTTGGTGTCAAGTAGCATCTAACTTATGTCCTATCAACTCTTTGATTATTGGTGTGGATATTGTTCCTATCAAAAACCTTCCTAATTGTATAACCTTCCAAAGTGATATTACTACAGAAGATTGTAGATCCAAGTTGAGAGGATACATGAAGACTTGGAAAGCCGATACAGTTTTACATGATGGTGCTCCTAATGTTGGTTTGGGTTGGGTTCAAGATGCTTTCACACAATCTCATTTGACTCTTCAAGCTTTGAAATTGGCTTGTGAAAACTTAGTTGTTGGTGGTACTTTTGTCACCAAGATTTTCAGATCCAAAGATTATAACAAATTGATGTGGGTTTTCCAACAATTATTTGATAAAGTTGAAGCTACTAAACCTCCAGCTTCCAGAAATGTTTCCGCAGAAATTTTCGTTGTTTGTAGAGGTTTCAAGGCTCCAAAGAAAATGGATCCAAGATTATTAGATCCTAAAGAAGTCTTTGAAGAATTACCAGATAAAGCAGCTAACCAAGAAATGAAGGTTTACAATCCTGAAAAGAAGGTTAGAAAGAGAGATGGTTATGAAGAAGGTGATCATTTGCTATATCATACTACTGATATCATGGACTTTGTGAAGACTGAAGATCCAATAGAAATGTTAGCTGGGTTAAATAAATTTACTACCAACGAAGACGACAAAGATTGGCAAATTCTTAAGAGAATGGATTTCACCACCAAAGAATTTATGTCATGTATAGAAGATTTAAAAGTCTTGGGTAGAAAGGATTTCAAGATGATCCTAAAATGGAGAAAGTACTCCAGAGATACCTTGGAATTGGATGATAAAGAAGAAGACAAAGAAGAAGTTGACGGTGTTAGTGCTTTGACTGAAGAAGAAAAGATCACCAAGGAATTACAAGATCTACAGGAAAAGAAGAGATTGGAAAAGAAAAGAGAAAAAAGAAAAAAGAATGAAATAAAGCAAAAAGAAATTGTCAGAATGCAAATGAATATGTTGACTCCTAAGGATATTGGTATTGAAGCCGGTATGGATGGAAGAGATCATTTATTTAACTTGAAGACAGCCGAAAAGACCGGTCAGCTAGACGATTTGATTAAAGGTAAAAAGAGAATGATCTTTTCCAAAGAAGATGTTATTACTGGAACAGAAATTGTCATTGATGACGATGCCGTTTTGTCTGATAGGGATGATATGAGAGATTTGGATGACCTAGAAGCCCAAATGGACTTAATGTATGATAACTATAAAGAAAGAAAGTCTGAAAGAGATTCCAGATTCAAAGCCAAGCAATCTAGACAAGAAGCTGATGATTGGGAAGGGTTTGAAAAAGATAATCAAGATGATGAAATTACTGATGTAGAAATGGATGATGATGAAGAACAGGAAATAGACAGTGATTCTGATGAGGCCATTACAAGATTAATTTCTAGAATCAAGGGTGAAAAGGGTGATCAAAGTTTAAGTAGAGATGCTAGAGCCTTGTTCAATGATCCAATCTTTGATGGTATTGAAGCCGATTTACCAAGTAATAAACCTGAATTGGACGAAGAACCAAAATTGAAACCAACTAAGAAGAATAAAAAAGATGTTGCTGAAAAGAAGACAGAAAAATTCGAAGTTGATTCAGATGTTGATATGTCTGATAAAGACAACTCAGACTTTGATATTGTTCCAACCAAAGAAAGCTCTGATGAATCATCGGATTATGATAGTGATGCTGAAGCCAATGAAGATGCTAGAAAGAAGCACGAGAAGGATATAGAATTGGCTACAGTACAAGCTATGACCTTAGCTCATGAGTTAGCATTGGGACAAAAGACCAAACATGATTTGATTGATGAAACATATAATAGATATTCTTCTAGAGATAGAGACAACTTGCCGGAATGGTTTGTTCAAGACGAAAGAGAACACACCAAGATTAATAAACCTATAACCAAGGAAGCTGCTATGGCCATTAAGGAAAGATTAAAAGCTCTTAATGCCAGACCTATTAAGAAGGTAGCTGAAGCCAAGGCTAGAAAGAGAATGAGAGCTGTTACCAAGATAGAAAGATTGAAGAAGAAAGCTGGTATCATTAATGATAACTCTGAAAAATCCGAAAGAGATAAAGCTGATGAAATATCTAAGTTGATGAGAAAGTTAAAGAAGAAAGCTAATGTCAAACCTAAAGTTACATTGGTTGTTGCTGCCGGTAGCAATAAGAAATTAGCTGGTAGACCTAAAGGTGTTAGAGGTAAGTATAAGATGGTTGATGGTGTATTGAAGAATGAATCCAGAGCTCTAAGAAGAATTTCAAAGAAGAATAAGGGTAAGAAGTAAGAATGAAGAAGAAAAAAAAGAGATTTAAGCTATATATCATAACTATGTTTTAATTTAATTTTTTTTTTTAGAATTTGCTTTCTTTTCATCATTACTGCTTTCTGTTGGTTTTGGTTGAGTTGCTCTTTTGTAAAACAATGTCTTTTTTAATATGTAAAACATTGAAACTATAACTACAATCCAAGTTGCTAGTTGAATTTTGTAGAAATTGTTTGTATTAGGATAAGGAATTTCAATGGTTTCTATACCGTGTTTCAATAAATTTGTGTATGTACCTTGATTTGTTGATAATGGGTTGGCAAAATTTTGTGCATAATATCCACCTAAATGACTTTTTTGATTGAAAGGTGTCATAATAAATTCTCTTGATGGGTCAGAACAGTGATCAAATGCAAAATACTCAAAATCAAAGCTAGAGTAGCCTTTTTGATTTGGAACTGCTGAATCTATGTATCTATTATGTAAATTAAACTTAAATTTTGAAATATCGTTCATGTGCGATTGCTTAAAGTTTTCCTTTTTGAATAAGTAATAAGCGTTGTCATATGAATCGATTTTATAATCTGGTATTTCCAAATCAATCTTTTCTTCTGAGATATCCACAAGTTTCCAATGTTCATCATCAAACTTGATTTCATTATCAAATTTGTTGACAAAGCTTTGTTTAGGAATATTGAAAAGCAAGTATCTGCTACAATCATTAGCAAAAGGATTGTATACCTTAATATCTTTGCTTACTTGATTTTCTATTGAGATCTCAGGATGAATTCCTTCTTGTTTAAAGTCCAGTTTAAACAAATCCATGTTTGTGAAGTCATTCTCATACAAGCTGATATAAAAGTTAGTCTTTTGGAACTTGTTTTCATTCAACTTATAGATCATTCCTTGAACGTTTGTATCCAGAGTGTTTTCTTTGACTGTAAAGAACATACCTGTATCTGAAAATTCATTCAAATCAATAATCTTTTCTTCTTCAAAAGAATGTTGTGGGTAGGTTAATTGAAAAACAAGCTTATCGTTTACAATAGTTAACTCAATGGAGTCATAAAAATCTGGTTTATGGATTAAATTGTGGAACATGTCTTCAAAAGCAGACAACTTGATATCATACTTGGTTAGAAATTGCCTAATGTTGTAAATAAAGTCTTGGCTGTTGTCAAAACGAGTATTATTTCCATTGAAAACGTATTGGTTAAAACCATTTTCCAAAAACAAAGGCTTAAAGATATTATTACTCTTGTATTCTAGCCCCTTGTTAGCATTAGAGTAAGTAAACTTTACATTCGAATTTGTGTTGTTAACTTTTACGTTGTATCTTTCTTGAAAGTATACGTCCGTAGGCTTAGCGTTTTTGATGATTAAATTATTACCAAATGTAATGTCATCATCCTGCTCAATAACTGTATGATCTTCCGTATATAAAAACGACTTATCGAAGTAAAGGATCGATAACCTACTATTAACTATTTCGTTAGACATGGGTGTTGTTTTTTGGTGGGCCTGTTAACCATTTACTTACCAATCTGGTAGCGTGAATTATGTCCGTATATAAACTCCATACCAAAAATAGAATACACAAAGGAAGCAAGGCAAATTTTTCTTTGCCGTGGGCCACGCTTTTTGCTGTGTCATTTTCTTCTTCGCTGTGAACATTTGGCAGAGGAAGACATGAGAATAATATGCGTTTGAAAGAGCATTTCGAACATACGTTTTTACATATAGAAAAAAGAGGTGGGCAATAGACCCATTTTACATACTAGATACGACTGGCCATACTGTACTTGCAAGGTTAAATTACTGGTACTTTCTATAGCAATTCTGTCACATTTTTTTTTTCAAAAAGGAACATACAGATATTGAATAGTCTAAACAAGTTGATACACAGGTATTGAATAGTCTAAACAAGTTGA
>ERZ794936.688-NODE-688-length-13988-cov-6.206632_pt1 | contig 13988 bp, 10 predicted proteins | sample MGYA00511083_ERZ794936 | MGnify/ENA primary metagenome ERZ794936 (study PRJEB30137, sample SAMN04331409) | food metagenome | isolation source: Y2 must sample point D1 replicate A | place: Australia: South Australia | collected 2014 ... | reverse complement strand
GTGTTCTTTTAAAGCAAGATTATACACTCAAAAATGAACGTTTCTGCTTTTTGAAGAGATTTTTCACATGTGTTAGCACCATATTTTCCCCCTACATCGGATATAAGCTTATTAAATCTTTGTTAAGATCACGTGCAAGCAATCCTATAACAGCCCATGTAATGTCTGCAAAGCACTGTACTCATTTCTGTCATTATTATTTACATTTCTATATATTTATACATTATTTACTTTACTGTATCCATGAATAAAAGTTCTACAACATGGGCAATGGGCAAATTTCTTTTCCGATAAGGTTATTCTACAATCATCGCAAATGGCAAAGCACTTGCATGGCCATAATATTATAGTTCTTTTATTTTCTGCACAAACCACACAATCATTGGTGAAGTCGTCGTCTTGATCGCCATCTTCAAACGTAGCTTCAGTTTGTCCAGGAACATACACATCCTTCAAATTTGCATAATAGTCATGTCTTTTTTTAAGCTCGTGTTTAACATCTCTGATAACCTCATCGTCCAAGTATTTTTTATATTGTGATCTGGTGAAGTGATTTAATTTAAAGTGCTCAGATAATTTATAGAAAATACCTTGTCTTTTAACAAGATCTGTAAACAAATCAAACTCTTGTATTTTATCTTGTTCCAAATCTTCACTAACAAAGTCTTGGAATTTGGGAACTAGATCATCTACTTCTTGTTGTAAAGTTTCATAATCTTCAATTTCGTCGATATCTGACTCACTATCTAAAATGTCTTCATGGTGTGGTTCATATTCTTCTACATCGTTATAATCTGAAAAAAGATTATTTGATAGTAATATAGATGCGTAGTTATCCGCATCAATGTTTTCTACATCAAATTTCTTATAGTATTTGGCAAAATCAGTTTTGGATTCTATTTCACTTTCTTGCTGTTGCAAATCGTCATTATTGTTCAATAAAATGTTGAAAATAAATTTAAAACTTTCAATGACATTTTTTTTGTTAAACACAGACGTGATTTGACTAACCTTTGATAATCCTAAAATTTTGTTCATTTTGCTAGCAGGCTTTTCTTCATGTCTTACATCCACTTTATTTTCATTCAAGAAATCAATATCAACTGTTTTATCGTCTAGTACGTTTAGCAATAAATGATCTAAGTATACGTCATTTAAAGAGCTTGGGTGTTTATTCAAACATTTGTTCAAACCCTTGGATTTAGTGATTCTTCTGTTTATAGTACTGAATTCAATATCATACGTAGTCTTAACAACATTGAAGAATGTGGAATCCTTGGACGATGACTTTGAGGTGCTGTCATCTCTCATAGTAAACAACATAAACTTATAAACCAACTTGGAAAAACTCATCTTACTTATTTGATAAAAAATACTGGAAGCTTCGTTAGGATCCTTTGGTTCAGAAGCAGCAACATGATAAACAAATTCTTTGCATACTGAAAAGAAATTTAAAGTGTTCAAATTCTTGAAGCCCATGGAGATCATCACATATAGTAATGAAATCAAACATATAACAGCATATCCGTAGCTGATTAATGTAGGCAAGTATAACAGAAATATTTCCAAGCTTGATACAAAGGTTAAAGGATCCAATAGGTTGAAAGCATTACTTATCAATCCTGATCTCATTATATCAAATGCCCACTTTGAGAATGAAATATCAAGGAAAAAAGAACAATACAACCATAGGTATTTCAAATTAAAGACTTCTAAGATGATTGTAACAATTTCATAGCATAGCTTGTTGTATACAAAGAATTTAAACAATACAGCATGTTCTTTTATTAACTTTGGATTGAAGAAACCTGTGGCAGCAAACAAAATAATAGAGTAATCAAAAGTATTGTAGCCATCATATTTTAAGATTGTCTTTCTGTGAGGAAGTAGATCAAATTGAGTGTTGATGCTTAAACATAGTTCTAACCAATTTATAATGAAGAACACAGCATCACTAAATTGACTTAACTTTGATCTGTAAACTTTAACGTCTTCATTCAAATAATCATTAAATAAAACCTGCTCAGCATACAACCATAAAGCAATCATAGAAACAACTGAAAACAAATGAATTAAAACACCAAGAATTCTTTTGTATTTTGTTCTGTCTCTGGCTCTACTGGATTCTTGACGCTCTGCATTCAGTTGGTTTTGCTCAAGTTCATTAAGTTCTGCTAATTGGATATCAATTTGTTCAACTTGGAAATTTTCCGGTGAATTTTCAGGTAATTGATTTTCATTTATGGTTCTCAAAAGTTCCATTCTTTTAGCTAATAATTGCTGTTTGGCTAATTGCCATCTGACACTATTTCTTCTAAAGTCCACAGTCTTCTTTGAAAAATATGTGGTCTTGCTTAATAAAGAGGCATTCAAAATACATATCAAGACATACTTGGATAAGCAATACTTAAAAATGAATTTAAATATAAAAAAAACACCATTTGCCTTCAGTAAATTGTACACGTTGACGATATTATCACCTAAATCTGATTTTGTTTGCACAATGTCATTATCCAAGACCTCGTAACTCTCATCTGAAATAAAAGTTGCTTTAGAAACTTCATATAGACTTTTGAACATTTCAGAAAGGTTAGAAAAAGTTGAGTTTGTGGAGTTTGAACCTCTTTTTAGATAAGGAAACATTGTTGTAAGATCGTTATCTGAAGCAAGGAGCTTGGTGCTGTTGTTATTCGGGCTCATTTTTTATGTATTGATGCTACTGTGAATGCTTTAAGCCAAAATTTAACGATATATATGCTTTTATGTGTTACTGGTTTGGATATATAAGAGTGAAGAAGATTAGATCATGCCTTGACAACATATTGATTTTACGTCTAAGAAAAATCTAGTATTACCGTACATGAACCAAAAATTACTAATATGAAGTGCAACGCGCTTGAAGACTTGTTGAGGGTTTTTTTTTGAAGGGTGCGGCGGAGATCGTTAGCAGAAACACGTGCCAAAGTGTGTGAAAAACAAGCCATCAAACTTACGTCCGATGCATCACGTGATTTATCTCCGGTAGCGGGATCCACCACGCTCCGGTCCACCGCATTTCAAAATCTGCACTTCTGTTTTGCCGGTTTTTTCAACGTCTGCTGAGAACAACAAAGCTATGGTGAGTCATTTCGCCATGACTGCACCGAAAAGTGAACAAAAATAAAATAACCTTATAACTCTACACAGAAACCCAAATAATCAAACTTCTGCAGCAAAAAAAATGCCTTAGAATCGATATTTCACACCAAAAAATGCCTTAAAATCTATGTTTCACACCAAAAAATCACTGTGTTATCCGTCAATATTCCACATATCAAATATATTATCCAAATTATGCCGCACTGCCAAAAAAAAAAAACACGGCAATTTCAATCGTCAGAAGTGTAATATTTCACTAAGGGGAAAATTTTTATTCAAACCTATAAATACAAATGCTGGGAGAGCATTAAAAACATTCGCATTTCCTGGATGATGTATATTTTCCATATAAAAAAAGTGGCCTATTTCGAGGTATTTCTTTTAGCATTATCCCTTTACTCCATTTCAAATTTACACTATCCCTTTATTCCATTACAAATTAGCTAGAGACTTATAGTGAGAACAACCAAAAACGGCAAGAAAAAACGTCACTCAAAAAAAAAGTCATTCATAAGATACTAAAAAATTTAATAGTTCATTTACCATTTTGAATATTTTTTTTTTCAGGACAAATTTCACTTAAGTCATCTCTTTTATAACGTTTGAAACTTGAATTCAACTAACAAAACTAATTTTTTAATTCCGCCCTTATTCCTAATTTAAATACCTAAGAAGCCCGAGAAATGTCTACACAAGAACAAAACATGAAAACTAAAACACTATTCAAAAACATCTCTAAATTGCCTAATGATGCTTTATTCGCTATCAAAGGTAGAATGGATGTTGACACCAGACCACACAAAGTCGGTCTAGGTATCGGTGCCTACAGAGACAACAACGGTAAGCCTTGGATTTTACCATCAGTCAGAAAAGCTGAAAAAATCATCCAATCTGATCCAGAATACAACCACGAGTACTCCAACATATCTGGTTTAGACGCCCTAAGAAAGCATGCCGCCAGAATTCTTTTCGGTGATGCTTTTGACTGTGCCAACAGAGTCGTCAATGTTCAATCCTTAAGTGGTACCGGTGCTTTGCACGTAAGTGCCAAGTTATTGCAAACTTTGAGTTTAAGCAACAGAGACGTTTACTTCAGTGATCCTACCTGGAACAACCATTACCAAATTTTTGGAAAGTGTGGTTTCAATGCTTCCAAAACCTACCCATACTGGAACCCAGCTGATAAGAAGTTGGATTTACAAGGTTTCTTAAGCACCATTGCCTCCGCCGAAGAAGGTTCCTTATTTGTTTTGCACCCATGTGCCCATAACCCAACTGGATTAGACCCAACTGAAGAGCAATGGAAGCAAATTTTAGAAGCCATCAAGCAAAAGAACCATTTGGTTTTATTCGACAGTGCTTACCAAGGTTTTGCTACTGGTTCTTTAGCCAAGGATGCTTACTCTATTAGATTAGCCATCAACGATATCTTAAAAGACTACCCAATTCTTGTATGTCAATCTTTTGCTAAGAACGTTGGTATGTACGGTGAAAGAGTTGGTTGTGTTCATTTAGTACTACCTGAAACTGGATACACTCAAGAAGACAAGAATGCTATACAATCCCAATTTAATGCTGTTATCAGATCTGAATGTTCTACTACTCCAGCCTACGGTGCTAAGGTTGTTGCCACCATCTTATCCGATGAAGATTTATACAAGCAATGGTCTGATGATTTGATCACTATGTCTTCCAGAATCATTGAAATGAGACACAAATTAGTTGCCTACTTGAAAGAATTAAACACTCCAGGTAACTGGGACCACATTGCCACTCAAGTTGGTATGTTCTCATACACCGGTTTAACTGTTGAACAAGTTGAAAGAATGGAAAAGGAACATGCTGTTTACTTAGCTCCTTCCGGTAGAGCTTCCATCGCTGGTTTAAACGATGGTAATGTAGAACATGTTGCTAAATCCATTGATGAAGTTGTCAGATTCTTTGCTTAAGTTAATTATGAACAAACTGTATATATAAGATCATAAACCAAAATTCTTCTTTCAGATTATAATATAATTTATTTAAAAACCTGTCTATTGAACTTACAAGACGATATTATTAGAGGATAATTTTTCACTTAATCACGTGCATTTTTTAAATGCAAAATACAAACAACACACCAGTAATTAAACATCGATTTTTTTTTTTTTTCTACATAATTGTTGTTTATTACCATTGTAAAAAACCCCCATAAACTCATTATTCCAAACCAAACACAGAATAAATGTCTACTTCAATACGTGATAGAACATTAGAATTTCAAAGATTTGCACAACTTCAAGCTAAAAGTTTGAACACGCCAAACTCCACAAGAAGTAATGGATACCAACCATTGAGTACTGATTCTAATGGCCTCAACACCACCTCTAAAGGCAACAAGAAGTCTCAATTTACTCTTAAAGCTCAAGAAATAGCTAAGGAAATTGTTGCTACAACTGAGTTGCTACACAAACTTTCAACCATATGTAAAAGAAAACCAATATTCAATGATAATCCACAAGACATAGCACAGTTATCATTTATCATAAAGAGAAAAATTTATGTGATTGAAGAAGAAATGGGGAGCTTGCAAACCTTATCCAGAAGTAACATCAACAACTTGAATAAGAACAATACTAGTGGTAAGCAACATTACGGAAATGTAATGGTACTATTGAATAGTAAAATGAAGAACATTTCAGGAAACTTCAAAGAAGTTTTGGAAAAAAGACAAGTTCTAGAGCAAGAAAATAAAGAAAGACTAGGAAGCTTGATACCAAAAGATGAGAAGAATTCAAATGAAATGCAAAACAAAACAACTTATAATAGTAGCAATCCATTTATGTCTGCTGGAATTGATGCAAACGGTAACAATGGCAGTTTAGATTTTTCTCAACAACAAACCCAAATGTTGTTACAAGAAGAAAATCAATCATCTGAACAAGCATACTTGCAAGATAGAAACAGAGCTGTTGAAACCATAGAGTCTACTATACAAGAAGTGGGAAATCTGTTCCAACAATTAGCAGGAATGGTTCAGGAACAGCATGAACAAGTTCAAAGAATAGACGAGAATGTATTTGAAGTTGAAGACAATATCAACGGTGCTCAAGCTGAGTTGATGAAATATTACGATAGAATCAGTTCTAATAAATGGATGTCTGTCAAGATCTTTGGGACTTTGTTTTTATTCTTCTTGATATGGGTCATGGTCAATTAGTATATTATGTATAAGTTTATAATAGTGCTATTAATCAATAAGTCAACATTGAATTTGATTTTTTCTTTTTTCAATTATCGGACATAACACTTTTTATCTTACGCTTTCCAAGAATGCTCTTTCCCATATGCGTAGATTTCTATGTGTGTTTTTTTGGGGCTTAAGTGTGTTTTCTTGTATAAGCAACACATAGATTAGGACTTTAGATAAACAGGTTTACTGTATTAGTGTATTGATAAAAGAATAATAAGAACCCAAATCATTTAATTGCTTTTATTAAGAGGTATTTTTATTTGCTAGAATTTTCACTAAAAGATATAATAAGTTCAGTATTATCAAATTGATACTTTTATACCAATATTCTTATCTTACAAGCAATAATACCTAAAAATAAATAAATAAGAAGTCTTCAAAAGAATATATACATCAAAAACCAATGTGGAAATCAATATGGGGTCCTTCAGCTGAGGACAAACAAAAGAAACAAAAAGAAAGTACCAAGTCAGCCATAATCAACCTAAGAGGACAGATACAATTATTAACTAAAAAACAAACACATTTAGAACAACAGATAGAGGAGTTAAGAGAAAAGGCCAAAGCATACATGGTTAAGAAGAACACCAACATGGCAAAGATTCAGCTAAAGAAATCTAAAATTCTTGAAGGAGAATTAACGAAATCATTGCAACAAGTTGAGAACCTAGAAATGCAATTGTTTACCATAGAAAACGCCAATTTGAATTTGGAAACTGTAAAGGCTATAGGAAAGGCTAACAATGCAATGAAGGAAATCAACACATCTATGAACATAGATAAGGTTGAGGATACCATGGATGAAGTCAGAGAAAACATGGACATGAACGAAGAAATCAGCGAAGCCTTAACCAGACCTATAGGAGGAGCATCATCTGCCTACGTAGACGATGAGGAATTGGAGGATGAATTAGCTGGTTTGATGCTTGAAGACGAAACAGAAACTCTTGAAAAGAAGGTTGGAAGTAGTGTGATTGAAAATAATAAAAATACCAATAGCTTTTTGCCAAATGTCCCCTTATCTGATCTCTCGAGTAAACAGCCCGCTGAAGAAGCTGAAGAAGAGGATGAAGATGAGTTAGCATTGAGAGCATTGCAGGCCGAGATGGATCTTTGATATATAAATAAATAATCGTTTTAAGCAGATGTCTGTAGGATAAGAAATTATCGGATTTACAAGGTTCGGGGTTATATACTTTGTTTCGGTAGCAATGTCCCGCGTTTCTTTTTATTCCTTTTTTTTTTTTACTTTGCGCTATTTAATTTCCTCCAAAATTAGGCAGGGGAGAAGTTTTGCAATGTTATATTAATGAATCATTTTAGCTGTCCTAGTTTTTTTAAATGTTTTTTCTTCAATTAATTATTGATTCCATCTGAAAGAGGTAATAAACCCCAGTAGTTAATAAACCTAAACCCCATAGAAGCAATGAACAACAACACGAATAATAAAAACAACAAGAAGATTCTCAAGTTGAAGGAATTACAAGATCTTCAACAACAGTTCGAAGGAATAGAAACCGAAAACAGCAAGCTTGCTAATGTCATAGGTAAAATCAAGCAAGAAATTAACTGGTACAGCACATACATAAACAAGTGTAAATCTGAGAACCCAACAACTTTCAACAGGCTAATGAATGGAGTAAGTGATGGTTCTGAAGGTATAAACATGTTAGATTTAGAGCTTAACTCGAATAAAACAACCAAAAACAAAATTAATAAAAAGCAAGCCAAGGCCATAAACAATTCAAAGAAGAACCTAGACAAAAGTGAGTTTAATTCTAATATAGGATTGGCCAATGGGTTTGATGACATCGGTATAGACCTTGGATTTTTGGAAACCACAGCTAGCAAACAACAGGATATAATAGTTGATGACATTTATTTCGATCCAGGCACATTCCATAACAACTCTTTATTCAAAAACGAATTGAGCACCAGCAGTAGCAATTTAAACCAATTAGGATTCAATAACAACAGTATAAACAGTCAGTTCCCACAAGGCTCTATATTACAGCAAGTACAGCAATATCAAGACCAGCAAAAAATAAATCCGTTTCCAAACGCCAGCTCAAAGGATGAATTGATGATGATGAACTCGATTAAAGATGCTCTTAATAACATATAAACAAAGAGCTTTATACGATGATGATGAAATCGATTAAAGATGCTCTTAATAGCATATAAACAAAGAGCTTTATACGATGATGACTAATGAAAAAAAAAAATAACGAATATTCAATTTGTGATATTCTGATGACTATGCCGGTATTGCGTATCAAGAGTGCCTTGGTATTACGGCAATGATTGTTCTTGATAAAAACAAGAAGAAACATGGATATTTATACCCCCTTCACGTTGCTAGTGCCAACTATCTGCGATAGAAACGTACTACTCGGGCACATACAGCAAAAAAAAATGTATGAATCTTTCACAGATTTCTCCTTTATGTTTTAACCCAGTACCTGTTCCAGCAACACCAAAACCCCCAAATATTCTACTATATAACAAGTCCGATAAGAAGACCCTTCTGTTCCTCTTCTCAGCAAAACTATAACAACAAATGATACCACTTTTTACCTAATCAAGTATATTCACTAATCATACTAAATCCTCTCTACCCTTTTTTCGGGTTTACTACTTGTATTTTTTCCTCGTACAACATCTGTCCGCTAAGCGTAGAGCTAAGAAAAAATCTTACATAGAGTAAACCTCGCTTTTGCTCCTATTTGTCAAGATTCACTAACAAATTTTTCTCTTGCTGGTGCTTTCGCTCGTTAAGCTGTATTTTTTTCAAATTGCACTATAGACTTTTTAAAATTTAAGCTTAAAACGGAGTAAGAAAACAACCAAATACACAATCAAATACATACAACACAACAATGTTCATGTTAAGAAACCCTCTTTTAGCTTCTTTAAGAAGTTCATACAAGCCAAATACCATCACTAACAGACTTTTTTCCATAAACAAAAACTTATTGCAAACACCAGCCAAGGGCCAAGAAATCTTGCTTAAACAAAGAGCCAACAGACCTATCTCCCCACATTTAACTATCTATCAACCTCAAATAACATGGTACTTGTCCTCTGTCCACAGAGTTTCCGGTGTTTTGTTAGGTGCTATATTCTTCGGTGTCAGCATTGCTTATGGTATAAACAAAATATACGACTTTGGTTTGAATGATGACTCCTTAGTTGAATTCTACAAGACCAATGTTCCTACTTGGTTAGATTATACCGGTAAAGCTTCTGTAGCATACTTATTCACCTTCCATTTCGCCAATGGTATCAGACATTTAGTTTGGGATAAGGGTAGTGGTTTCACTATCAAGGGTATTTACAAGGGTGGTTACTCTGTCTTAGCTGTCTGTGCTGTAGCTGGTTCCTACTTATTCAGCAAGGCTTTTTAAATGATGTTTGTTACGAAAATGGACAAAAAAAAAATTGATTGATCCTTGTTGTGATATACCTTTACAACACATTTCTATAAATCATGAATGATATAACAAAAATTTTGTTAGAATTCATGTTGGATTATGAGCTAATTCAATAGATTACTTTATATACTAATATTGTCACATGAGATATAACTCATATTGAATTTTATTTATTAAAAACGTTGTGTTCATCTACCGTGGCGGTCTGACCGTAGACCTTGTGGTATGTCACGTGCACCATCGGAGAAGAAAAAAAAGTCTAATAGTGGTACCCAGCTGAATACATAAAACCAATAAGAGCATACAAGCTGCTATAACGTATAACGCTCGAAAGAGAAAAGAAAAGGGAATTAACAATTAGTAGCATTGAAATATGATGATTTTGCAAAGTTTTTCACCAACAAAGTGATAGTCCATTCCTTTCAAGCTGATGCTTTTCCAGGCGAAATACGAATTTATAATGTTTTGGTTGGCTGGCTGAATTTTAAAACTTAAGGGTGACTTATAACGGACATCATCGAATACTTTTTTTTTAAAAAATATTAAGGGTATTCTTCTAATGAATTACTACTATATGGTCATAAAAGTGATATACTTTGTTATAGAATACCCCAAAAAATAATATATATGAATAGTAATGATACCCATATTTAATAGATTGACCCTGAATGAATGGGTTTTGATTATATTTGTCTACACAGAAAAGACATTATCGTTTGTTATATCTTCAATACTATCTATAATACCATTTTCATTTTTTTTAGGTTTACTTGGAAAGGATAATAAAATAAAAGAAAATCAACTAGATAGTTCAATAGACAAAAGACAAAATTTTAAAAAGTTTCTATCGTCAGATGTCTCCACAAGTTTATCTGAAAAATTATACATGTGCAACAGTGTTAGGGATATGCTATTGGCAATAGATCCAAATATCAACATGGAAACTCATGTGGTTAAGACACAAGATAATTACTTACTACAACTACATAGAATACCATACGACAAAAACTTACAAAAAAAGGGCGTTGAATATAAAGGTCCTGTATACTTGCAACATGGTTTGTTGATGTGCTCAAATATATGGTTATGTCACTCAAACGACCCAATAAACAACAATCTACCACTTTATTTGAACTCTTTGGGTTATGATGTCTGGATGGGTAACAACAGGGGAAATAGGTATTCCAATAAACACTTAAATTTTGAACGTACTTCAACAAAGTTTTGGGACTTTTCTCTAGATGAATTGGCAATGTACGATATACCAGATTCTTTAAATTACATTTTGGAAACTCTAGATATAGAAACAAAGTATCAAATAAACGATGCCTTTGTTAGTAGTTTCAGATCCAAAAACCAGCAAATCTCCATTGTAGGCTTTTCGCAAGGCTCTGCACAAATTTTTGCAAGTTTGTCTCTGTCACCAGAGTTAAACTCTAAGATCAATAGCTTTGTTGCTCTATCGCCAGCTTTAACTCCGCCTGGACTGTTTAATAGATTTGTAGACAATATCATTAAGCTACAGCCAAAGTTACTGTTCTTATTTTTTGGTAAAAAGATATTATTACCAACTGCCAACACTTTATGGCAAAGAATATTGCCTGTTAACTTATTCAATACAGCAATAAAACTATCAACCTTGTTCTTATTCAACTGGAAAAATGAAAACATTATCTCTTCGCAATCAGTTGCGTTCAAAAACTTGTATTCCCCTACAAGTGTGAAGTGCATTGTGCATTGGTTCCAAATATTAAAAACACAAAAGTTTCAAATGTATGTCTCATCTAATGATCTGAATCAAAATGATAAATCCATATTTGAGCCAATTCCATTTCCAACCAAAAGTAATATCAAAGTTCCATTGTTATTAATTTACGGAGATAACGATTCATTAGTTGATATTGAAACTTTAAAGTACAATTTACCTGAAAATTCAACATTTGAGATCCCTGTGAAAAACCATGAGCACTTAGATATCATATGGGGAGATGATGTAAACAAATTGGTTTATCAAAACGTTGCTAACTTTTTAAATTTTTGGAAAAACAACAACGAACTAGAAAGCAATAAAATAACAACCAATTTGATTAGTTGTGCTCAGCATGCAGGTGTAGATTCCATTGACGAGAGCATTTTACAGCCAATAGAAATGTTGAGTAGATCCTCTGGAATCGATGACTCTAAGTCACATGACGATTCAGATACAGAGTTTAATTTTAGAGAAGAACTATTCAAGTACTAAATCCGATATATATCGTGTATACACGTAGTTTATTTTTCATACTATGCGTACCTGAGGATTGTTTTTGTTTTGTGGGAATTTCTTGGGGGATTTTTTTTAAAAAATAATAATCGAATTCAAAACATAATTTATACGTTTAAAACGAGTAGTTAGAAGGTCTTATCGGCTTAAAGAATATTCAGAATAAGAAGTTAGGGATCATATACCAGAATAAATCAAAGCCAAATTGTCAACAGAAGAAACAAAAAAAAAATTAAACGGAGTCCATTTATATACACAATGCAAGCAACAGATACACCTACACTACCTGTTATGACATTACAACAGCTTTCCAATTTTAATGAAACTTACATTCAAAATAGAACTAAACCTGATGATATGGACCATGACGAGTCTGAAGAAAATATTTTGCTTGATTTGAGTTCTTTGAATCTTAATGACATAAACACAGAATTGAAACAGAAGAGAGATGATTTGAAGTTTGATCACCAAACAATTCTTCAGCATATAGACAACAGTCAGTATTTACTTCATAAAAAACAATACACAAACAAGTTGACCAAAATCAATACTGAAATAGAAAATTTAAAGGCTTTGAAAGAGGCTTTGGATATTGAAAAACAAAATAAGACACAGCTTCTTCTTGAAAGTATACAGGGAAATGAAAAGACAATTGCTGAATTGAACCAGCAAATAGAGTATGCAACAAACGAAAACATATCAAATGCTCTTATAGAAGAGAGAAACTACTGGATTAATGAACAAGAAAAGAGAAGCATAGAGGTTCTACAGGTAGAGCAACAGATAGTTAATATCGATAATGACATAATAAGACTCAAAAGAGAAAATAATATGAGCACTGATGAACTTGAAAAAAAATCCATACAAGGAAATCGAAAGAATGCTATACTACTGAACACATTCAATATAGATATTGATTATAAACAAAACAGATGCTTTATAGAGGAGGATACTTTCTTTAACATTGATGAATACAGAAATCCCTCAGAGTTGGAAAACAATGCATGGAATGCTTTGAAAGAAAGCAACAGATGAACAAATCTATAATCAGATTTCATTTCTAAACTGAGCTCTTGGCATTTAAAAAGTTTTTGTTTTGTTGAAGATTTCAGTATTTTGGCTAAATTATGTACAGGTTTATATATTTATCAAAGGAAAATTATAAAAAAAAAAAAATCAGTTTCTTTACTTCATGATACATCTACTCACTTATGTTCTCCGTTTTGCAACTTGTGTGTAATCTTAGCTCTATTAGGCAACATTTCATATGGAGATTCTCTATTAATACTGGTTTTGGTTTTGAATCTAGCCCAATTCATAGATTTATAACCGTTTTTAGACTTTTTAGAAACATAAAAGTACTTCATCAGTGGTGTACAAGTTTGTTCAGGCTTAAAATGTTCAGGGTTAAAATATTTGATAAAGTTATGTTCCTTCATTAAAGCATTCCAGTAAGTCTGTCTAGCTTCGGTTTCTGGTACAAGATCGACTTTCATTCTTAAACCTTCTCTGATGTTGTATATGTTGGCGTCTACTTGTCTCATTCTCTTTCTTTGAGAGGCCTTCTGAGTTGAATTCAAAGTATTTCTTGTTTTGTTGGCTAGACCACTCAATAGTTTAACTGTTTGTTTAAACATTATTTATATATTTGTTTTTTTTTTTTTTGTGGTTATTATGTTGAAGACTTAAAAAGTACAGTATACTTGTTATATGCTGATATTCTTGGTTGTATTACAAACATCATCTTCATCACATATTACTTGTTGAAGAAAAATCAATGAATCCTAGTTTTTGAAAATGGAGAAGAAAAAAGCTGGGTGAAAAATTTTCCTTGCCTAAGAAATATCGGAGATAAGAATATTATCAGATCACGTTTCTTGGAGTAATACAAAGCCCAGTGTTTTGAATGGTTGGTGCACAG
>ERZ794936.687-NODE-687-length-13995-cov-8.124103_pt1 | contig 13995 bp, 8 predicted proteins | sample MGYA00511083_ERZ794936 | MGnify/ENA primary metagenome ERZ794936 (study PRJEB30137, sample SAMN04331409) | food metagenome | isolation source: Y2 must sample point D1 replicate A | place: Australia: South Australia | collected 2014 ... | reverse complement strand
AGATGGTGCAACGCTGGAAACAGGGGACAATAAGGAATCACTAGAACCACTAACAAAAGATGTTTCAATAGTAGTTGAGGTAAAAGAAGTAGAAGGAGGTAAGTGGCAGTTTTCATCACTACATGATACAGTTTCAGTATCAGTATCAGTAGGAGTAGCAAAATCTGTTGGCACAGATGTGGATGAAGTTGGTTGAGAATGGGTGCCAGTAAATGAAGCAGTTTCAATATCATTAGTATCTGTTGTTGTTGAAGAAGTGGATAATATTGTTTGAGAACTGTGGTCAGTGCAGGTTGCAGTTTCAGTTTCAGTGTAACTAGCACTACTTGATGTTACTGAAGATGAGTTCCAACCTCTGTAAGTAAAAGTCTCAATAATAACTATTGGGGAAGTAGTTGGCTTACCATCAGCTCCATTGGTAACAACATCAGAGGTGGTGGCTATGTATGTACCAGTCCATGATGTGGTAATGGTAGAAGTGGTAACTGACACAGAACTAGAAACTGACGCAGAAGTTGGGGTTTCAATAATAACTATTGGCGAGGTGGTTGGTTTACCATTGGCTCCATTAGTAAAAATATCAGAGGTGGCAGTAACAGTTCCATTACCAGTCCAATGTGTAGTTATGGTAGATTCCGGAGTGTTAATAATTACAATTGGTGAGGTGGTTAGCTTATTATCAGTACCTGAGGTAACGATACCTGATGTGGAAGTAACAGTTTCATTGCCTGTCCAATATGTGGTCATTCTAATTTATGGTGTTTCAACAACATAAATAATACTAATAGCCGAGCCAACAGTTGTAGAGATAGTAGAAATATTATTATTAACTAAACCGGTATAATCAGAGTATCTGGTAGAAATAGTATATTTATATGGATCTAGCTCCAAGATATCAATAGATTCATAAATAACTGTTTTAACTACTTCTCGACTATTCCCTGTAGCAGGAATGGTGGTAACAGAAGAAGAGTCAAGTTCTACAGTAGTAGTGGAAGTAGTATTTCCGTTCCATAAAACGGTAGACTCCTTTGCATTAACAACATAACACTCTTTATCTTGGTCTAGAGAATACGAACTATAAGCAAAGCCAGTCCAATCTTCATGAGTGACACCATCTGGCCCTGTGTAAGTAAAAGAAAAATCACTTCCAACTACAAGGTTAGCATACCAAATATTAACAGGATAAGCATAACCTGCAATCAAATTTACAGTATAAGTAATAACAGTACCACTTACTTGATATACTCTGTACATTTGAGCTTTTGAACTATTAACCCCAAAAATTTGGTTTGGAGGCTGACAACAACCAAACATAGTATGCCCATCTCCAATACTAAAAAATGAAACATCATCAGTGAAACCTAAATCAAAAGTATAATTACCAGAAACTTTAGGAACAACATACCCATTGACAGAAAAAACATAATTGGTAATAGGAACATTTGGATTTGTACCATCTGTGGTGTAAAAATTAGGATGTTCAACCCAAACTTCAACTGTAGTAATAGGATTGTAATTATAGGTAAAATTAGTAATTCTCACGTTATTTGCAACTGTAGCTGGTTCCAATAAAAAATGGCCGTCATTTTCAGTTACAATATTTGCATTTATAGCATAACCACCTTCTTGATAAGAAGTTTGGTAAACATCTAATGTGTTTTCACCATACATATAGTTGCTCCAGGGGTAATAATAGATACCACCGACTAAACCATCAACATCTAGCTTAACGGAATTGGCAATACATCCATTGATTGTATCAGCAAAAACAAAATTGGCTAAAAAGCATAAAGTTATTAAACATTTTAACTTGGCTGTCATTCTGTCCATAGAAAACAGTATTCTTTTTTGTTTAAAGATTGCTTAGTTTTAACATAATTTCTATATTATTGTATAGCTCAGTTATGGAGAGCATTCACTTCTTTAAATATAAATTAGAAACTTTAGCAAAAATAACAAACAACATTAAAACATAGAGGGAAGTTAAAAATAAAACAGGAATGTCAACTTGTAGACATTAAAATAAAGTAACTAGATCTAGTTCGAAGAAATTTACAAAAATCGTTCTAGATTTTTTTTTAAAAAATAAAACGAGAAAAAAAAAATCCTCGTAATTTGTGCGAAAGTTTGTTTTGAACAGAAATGTCATTCTTGTTTACAAGAATTAACCGCATCCGTTACTTGAGAAAGCTGCTGAAAACATTTTACAATTTCGCCAAATATTAAAACAAAAGGAGGGGAATTTTTTTATGATGCTTTATATCCTTTTAATCTCGTGAAATTTAAAATTAAGGAGTGGGGTTTAAAAAAAAAAAAAAAAAAGACACAATTACAAAATTGAATTCGGTTTTTCATAGTTTTCTTTTTGATTGACGGAATTGGATCAATCCCTGAGTTTTTTGTCTTTTCCTAATTTGGAATCAAAAAAAATTTGATTTAAAAACACACACATACACAAACGGACATAAGTGGATTTTGACATTTCGGTCCATAGCCATTTTTACATTTATGTCCGAAGTTTTTACCTGCTACAATGAAATTTTTTTTTTTATTTTCTTTATTATTGAATTCAGAAATTTTTTTTCATAATTATAGATAAACCCGTATTAAAACTTAAATAAATCTATACAATCTTCTTTTAGCACTAGTTGCGTTAAAATCTAAAATAGTACCATATATAAAATATCTTGAAAAGCAGTTTCTATACTTATACTTATAATATTCCAACTCTATTGACATAACAAAACCTAACTAATATCCCATCTTTTCTTCATTGAAAAAAGCAACAATCAAATTTACATCTCCGAACGTATTTATTCTTGATGGTAGTATGGGTAATCGGTATAACCTTTAAAGTCAGGGGTGTAAAAGGTGTCTCTGTTGTATTTGTTAACAGGTAATTCCTTTTCTAATCTATCAACCAAGTCTGGGTTAGCAATGAAGTATCTACCATAGGCAACTAAAGTTCTATCGTTTTGTTCAATAATTTCCTTAGTGAAATCATTACCTAATATCAAATCACCGGCTCTAAGAACAACACCGCTAAAGTTTTCAAAGATGAAATCATTGGTAACACCTTCAATGACACCTTCACCTTCATTCTTGGTTAGGTCACCAACTCTTGGTTCCATTAAAGAAATGTAAGCTGGACCATTGTTTTCCTTCTTTCTTGATTCAAATTGTTGATAAATGTAAGTGTATAAGCCTTGAGTATCTTCCAAATGATCTGGACCAGTCATACCATTGAATACACCGTATGGAGATAATCTCAAACCAATTTTATCAGAGCCAAATTCTTTAGCCAATAAGTCATAAGTTTCAAACAAAAATCTGGTTCTGTTTTCATAAGATTGTGGGCCGTATTGATCAGTTCTGGTATTAGAACCTAAATCTAAGAATTGGTTTAATAAGTAACCATTAGCAGAGTGAATTTCAACACCGTCAGCACCGGCCTTAAAAGCGTTTCTGGCAGCGTTAACGTAATCCTTCTTGAATTGTTCAATTTCTTCAATAGTACAGCCTCTTAGTAAGTTACCACATTTCAAAGCAATGCTCTTACAATCATAAACATCATTTGTTTCGTTATAAACATCAGAAGCAGATAAGAAAGCTAAACCGTCCCTTTGTAACAAAGCTGGAATAGCAGCTCTACCTAAGTTCCATAATTGAACAAACATGTAAGACTTGTTTTCGTGGATGGCATCAACAATCTTCTTTAATTGCTCAGTTTGAGCATCGTTCCAGATACCTGGAGCGTTATCGTAACCTCCAGCTTGTGGAGAAATAAAGGTGGCTTCAGAGATAATCAAAGTTCCTGGTCTTTGAGATCTTTGATGGTAGTATTCTTCAACCAAACCTCTGACTTTGTCACCGGTCTTGTTGTAAGGCTTAGAAATAAATTCTTTCCATTCTTCAGAAGAAGTGTAATCAGTTTCGTTTCTCAAAGCATGGTTGGAATCAGCTCTAAGTCTGGTTAATGGAGCCATAACAGCTCTGTGTTGTAAAGTAACGTTGTCGTTTAATTTTATAGACTTGAATAGGTTTGTGTTTTTTAATTCAACTGGGGTATATCTTTGATCGAACATGGTGATAAAGTTTTGTTTTTGTTATTGGTTTTTGGGTATTAGCTAGAATCTTTATTATTACTATTAATATTTTGTAATGTTTTTTTTAACTTAACATTCCCCTTATATATGAAAAAAAAAAATATAAAAAAATTATGCAATGATAATATTCGACTGTTTAAAAAAAAAAAATATTTAAAATTATGTGTCCCATTATGTTTACGTAAAATAAAGAAATACAACGTGCTGCATAATTATAATTCCACGGAAAAAAAAAAAGTGCAGAAATTACATAATTCGTTAATTGTTTTGTGAAAACAAGGGGTATGGTAATCTCCATTTCACATTACCGTTAGATTGCTTGACACAAAAACACAGAGTTGAAACTGGAGAAACAACTGCCTGATCTTGAATTGTTTTTTTTTCTGCAAAAATAATAAATAAATAAAAACAGTTTACATAAGGAATAAATTAGCTCCACTTTTGTTGTTTGTTCTGTAACAAAAAAGTTGTGCCAAAAATCACGTGCAAAACATGATATTTCTGCAAGTTTAAATTTGTTTACGCTTGCATTTCCTATTTAGGAAGATTGACTAATCTTTGCCGAAGTATCTGTCGAGCGTAACGAAAAAAAAAAAATTAAAATGAAGTACACGCTAAAGAAATATTCTCGATCTTGAATTTCTCTTTTTTGCTGGAAAGTAAGCAATAAAAGTTTATATTGATTGCCAAACCAAAAAAAAAAAACAAGATCATCAAGCTATACAATGGAGTCAATAAGAGAGGCTAGTGACAATACAAACAGAGATTACTCATATGTGGATTCTGTTTCTCCTGTTAGAAAAGAGCCGCTGTCAACAGTTACAAACAAGGTGAAAAGAAATTATTCATATTCATCATCTATAGTTCAAACACCATTATTGGCAAACAACAACTCATATTCATTTGCGAATATATCAGATAACAAACAGACTGCAACTAAAAACAATAATCTGAACGAATTCATGATGAGCCGAGAAAGAACAGTTCGTAGAGATGTTTCATACAGATCATCCTTCAGAAGAAAACATACAACAGCCACGGATTATTTATACAATAGGGAACTGAATATCACTCAGCCTTCAGTATCCAATCATAAAAACAGGTTTTCATATTATGGCCATGGGAACGATCTTAGCAGGAAGCCCACTCTTGATCCGTTTAAATCTAAGTACTCATACAACAAATCACCAAATTTGAAATCTATGGCTCCATCGAGCAATGGGAGTGTCACCGATGGGAAATATACACACAGTGGATCAAGCCATACAAACTCATTTGCTGTAAGAAACCAACAACAGCTGGGGAGCGATGAACAATTGGACTTGAACAAAAAATTAAGTTTGTCCTCATTAGCAACAGGTACATCTTCAATTGCCCAGGTCAGCATATTCAGAACTTCAGAAGCCAATGATAGAGAAAAAAACTTACGATTGAGCAACAAGCCATCAACTCAAAGTGAACTGAGCATTAGGAAAATTAGGAATAACGCTTCATTAGATAAAAAAGGTGATAGACTAGCTAGTAATAGAAGAGTTGTATCGGTTAGTAATTCAAGAAAAACATCAAGAGTTAGCAACAAACCTCAGAATATCTTGCAAATGTTTGAAATTTATTTACATAAATTGGGAAAATTTTCTCGAAAGCAAGTAATCAAATTCAAGCTAATGTTTAAAAAACTGATCAAACACAATATGGATCCTAAACATGAAACATTTCAAAAGCTTTCAAGAACAGCTTCATCTTTATTATCTAATTCAAGAAAAAGAATGTCAAGCAGTCGTATAGTGTCTAGAAGACTGACATCATCTTTGCATTCAGGACTTGATCCTAATGGTACTTTTTATAACAACATAATGAAAAATGAACATTTATCCAGAAACAATTCTATAAGAAGAAACTTGTCCATCAAGCTACAAACACTCATAGATGAAAGACAAAAAAGCTTAAATATGAAACTTTATCAATCAGAAAAGAAACTGCCACCACCACCAGTTCCTACTAAGGGATTATCAGTCAAAAGATCTCCATCATCGATGAAAAGGGCAGTTTCTGTAATTACTACCAATACGTTGAAAAGTGAACAAGAGGCTGTCACACCAAAATTAGCACCTACCTTGAATAAAGATAAGTTTGGAACAGTAAAAATTAACAGAATGGGCTTGGAGACATTAGATGAAAGAGAAATGACTGAAGAAGATATGACAATCAGAAATAGTACTATAGTAAATAGAAGCTTAAGATCGGATTTAAGAAACGAATCTAATGGAACCAGTGTATATGAAAACGACATAGACACTGCATCCATTTTGTCCTCACAATACAAAAACGGAAGAATAAATTACAGAGGAATTAATCATAAACCAAGCAACATACGAGTAATATCTGGTGCTTTTGATGATTATGAAGTCACAAGTGTGGATTGCTCTTTCAAATCGGCAAATGATGATATATTGCTAGACATCACTGAAGAGATTTTAGAAGAAAAAGAAGAAAATGAGGACAGAGGGGAATTGGAAGCTTTGCTGAAGCAGTTTATCCAGGAAGTGATCGTTAAAAGAGTTAATCATAATCTACAGTTGTCAGTTTTGGAGAAAATAAAGCAGCTACAAAAGCCTAAAACCAGATTTGACCACAAAAAGTCAGATTCTGTCAATACTTCAAAGTTCAATAACCAAAAGATCAATGTTATTAGAAGCTTGTCCATGCCTGTTGGGAGAAACGGTTATATTTAACTAATGCCACCAAGATAGGAAATTACATGTTTTATGCGGGTAACTTAGAGATATCTGATGTTTGATCGGATTTAACAGGTGTTCAGCCATAGAAGACAATTTTTTTTTTTTCGCAATAATTTTGCCGCTACCAAAATTCAACTTTCTCACATGAGAAAAAAAAAATTAAATCTCATGGTGTTTTTTAAATGAATATGTCGACTTATATAACGCTTTATAAAACAAACCAGAAAACCATTCCCCAATAACCAAGCAGATCAAATCATATAATGCTTTGTATAATAAAAAAACATCAGCATAATACTGCTGTTGTTAAAAATTCAATCAATTTATCGTTCAAAAGACTAATATCATCGAACAATAATTCATCAGCTATAAGTGAGTCAACAAATAATTCAGAAGTAGGAGTGGAATCTACGATTATAAATGAAAAAATCATATCAGAATCAAAAGAGTTGGACTCAGATGAAAAAGCGGATAAATCATTTGATAAGGAAAACACAGACATAAAATTGAAGAATCACAGCAGCACATACACCTCCAAGTACAAAAGCTTTCCCTCTTATAAAAATGTTGAAAAGAAAGATGATGTTTTATCGATATTATATGACTCATGGAAGTCCGAAGATATCAAGGTCTTTGGGTTTGATTTGTTTGACTACGAATTGTCGCCTCTTTCATATCTGTCTAATGAACCCTTATATAAAAATAAGGTAGTGCGAGATAACAACTATGAGCCAACCGATTTTATGGCTATAGATGAAGATACTTTAGATAAAAAACATCATTTGGCTTTAACCAATGCATGGAGCTCATTCAAAAAAACTAAAAACTCATCCAAAATACCAAAGTTTTTTAAGTATAAAGTAGGTGACTTACACAAAATATTCTTATTAGAAAACGCAAATAAAATCCAGGCCATAATAAATTCTCAAAATTTGAAGAAAAGGGAAAAACTTGGTATTGAAGGATCTTTTTCAAAGCTTCTTACAGCAAACACAAGACTTTTCAACAAAGAAAGAGGTGTAAGTTTGACTGGTATGGGTAGGTTTGAAGGTTGGGATAATACAGCAAAACATATAAAACCAAAAGACTACATTTTTAAGAAGCCATCGAGCCATATCATCGAACATGAACAAATAACTGAACAGGACGAAATAAATGACAAAAAAATGATAAAACAAATGGCAATGAGCAACATTTTAAATGCAGCCCCAAGAGAATATACCACTTCAAAAAATGCAGATCCTTTAACTGTTTTTCAAAACTTTGTATCTACTACTCTAAATCAAAAGAAGAACTTACAATCAAGAGTAAAAAAGATCAAAGGTAGAAAGAGGTATACTTTAAAAGATGATCAGGTTGATCCAAAAAAAAAGTAGTCAATAGGTTATAAGCCATTTCTTAACTATAACTATTTTGTTTTGTCTTTTTTTTTTAAACTTAAACTTTTATTTTTTCTTTATGATTAACACTATATAAAATTCTTTAATCAACATTTCTAATGATAATAGATGGAGAACCTGGAACAGCATTTTCAATGGCTTTAGAGGCACCTTGTGGTAATGGAACACCTTCTTCTTTAGTAGTAATAGAAGTGGCAGTTTCAGAGCCTGGAGCAATGGCTAAGATTTCAACAGAGACAATCTTATCTTTATTGATAGCTTGAACAGCTTGTTTAATGGAATCGTTATTTTGGATCTTTTCCATCAATTCAATTTCATTGAAGGAAGTCTTATTGTTGAAAATAACATCAGCTGGTTCACCAGCAGCTAATCTTTGCTTCAACTTGGAGATAAATGGCATGACCTTCTTCATATCTTTACCGTCAACTTTAGTTTTCAAGACAGAGTTATCGTTTAATTTACCTTCAGCATGTAGTTCCTTAGCAACTTGTAGGTACTTGTTTTGCCATTCTGGGAAGTCAGTACCAACCAAAACAACAATCTTGACGTCCTTTTCAGCATTGATATCACTTCTGCCTTTCTTCAACTTCAAACCTTGACCTTCAGTTTCTCTAATAGATTTTTGTAAAGCTCTTAAGTAATTTAAGGAATCAATAACAGAAATATCAACTGGCTTAGAAGCTCTTGGGAACTTGGCATTTTGAACAGAAGTCTTGTTACCTAGTAATTCTCTGTAAACGTAATCACAGAAGTGAGGAGCAATAGGAGATAACAACAAGGCTTGAGTTTCAATATACTTCAAGACTAAATCTTTGTGCATTCCTTTACCAGTTTCAGTAACAGAATCTCTGTAGTAATCTCTTGAGTTTTGGAAGTCAAATAAACCTAGCTTCAAAGCATTTTTATAGTTGGTCAAAGAGTACTGTTCAAAAGTCTTTTCAACAATGTCATCCATTTCAGTATCGAAACCCTTATCAAAGATTTCATCATATTCACCAGTTCTCAAGTCAGTTCTAGCTAAGACTTCTTCAGCCCATTCCTTCAAAACATATAATCTTAAGATAGCAGCATTGGCATTAGATTCATCAAAGTTGGCATCTTCAACAGTGTCACCAGCATCAGCTAAAGCAATTCTGGAAGCATCGGCACCGAACTTTTCAACAATTTGCTTTAAAGTCATAAAGTTACCAGTGGATTTGGACATCTTTTGGTTGTTCAACATTAAATGACCATTAGCTCTAATACCCTTAGGCCAGAACTTCTTAGGGAATAAAGCGACATGTGTATAGATGAAGAAAGTTAAGTGATTATTGATCAAATCTTTACCAGAGATGGAAACGTCTAATGGGTAGAAGTATTCAAATTCTCTTCTTAATACGTTCAAAGAATCTAATTTAATATCGGTTTCAATGGTATCCTTGTGTTGGAAAATATAATCAAAGACGTCATCAGTTAATTGTTCAGCCTTGATACCTAATGGACCAACTTCTTTACCATAGTAATCAGTAAATAACAAATGAGCAATGGTATAGAAAGATTGATAAATTGTAGAGTCAGACAAAGATTCAACCAAGTACTTTGGATCCCAAGGTAATTTAGTACCTAAACCATAAGATCTAGAAACAGCCCAGTTACTCAACCAGTTCAAAGTACTTTCAAAAGCGTTCTTGACTTCAGGAGCAAAACATTCCATTTGTTCCAAACATTCTTTGGCTTGAACCTTCCAAGATTCTTCACCGTAATCAACATACCATTGATCTTCCAAAGAAACAATACAATCATCACCAGATCTGGAAATAACTAAACCTTCAGGTTCATTGTAAACAAAGGCAGTACCATCAGCAATCATCTCAGCCTTTAACTTGGACTTGGCAATTTCAACCTTTTCACCTTTGTATTTACCAACAGCCATGACACCGGAATAGTAATCTTCTTTGTAAGCAATCTTCTTGGCTTCAGCCAACTTTACGGCATCCTTTGGAGATTGGATCTTCATTTCTTCACATAAGGTCTTAGCAGTCAAGTTACCGTATTTTTCAGTATCAATGATCGGTAAAACTTCCAAATCCTTGACCCAGTCGTTATCAATACCATAGTAAGCAGATTTGTTCTTCAAGTCAGATAAGGTCATGAAATCATCTGGTGAGTTGGATGGGACACAAGTAACCACACCAGTACCCTTGGTAGCAATGACAGTTTCCATAGGTAAGATTCTTAAGTTGGATTGTTGAGCCAATGGTGGGTTAATCTTAGTACCAATGAAGTCTTTACCAGAGATGGTAACAACAGGCTTGTAGTAACCTCTTTGTGGAGTGATCTTTTGGTATGACATGTTTTTGTAAGCTCTTTCAGTAGTAATGTAGTAAGAGTCGCCATTGTCAAAAATACCATAATCAATCTTTGGAGAAACAAAACAACAAGTTTGACCATACATTGTTTCAGGTCTTAAGGTGGCGGCAACAAAGTATATCTTCTTTGATTTATCAAAGTTAGCAACAGAGTCAACAATCTTTTGAGCATTTTCAGCTAATTCTGTGGCTTCAATCTTAATACCTACATATTCTTGAGGAGTGATACCTTCACCAGATTGTCTGTCATGGTCCATACATGCTTGACCATCTTTTTCGGAGTAGATGGTATATCTTTCACCAAATTTGATTTTACCGGTTTCCTTCATCTTGTTCATTTGCCATCTGATGAAAGCATCATAGTAAGGGTTAACATCAGTGGTGATAAATGATCTTCTCCAATCAACCTTAGCACCAATAGATTCACAATCTTCTTGACACAAAGCTGGGAAGTAGTTCAACCAATAGGCAGCATCAGCAAATTTCTTGACTTCTTCCTTGCCAATACCTAATTGCATCATAATTTCAAATTGATACTTACCTCTACCTTGTTTGGCTTGGGCCTTGGACTTCTTAGCCTTGAACTTGGTTGGGTCAACTTCTTTATCTTTGTTTTGCAATTCCTTTTCTTGTTCTTTTTTCAATTCTTGTTCTCTTTCTTCTTCTTCAGTAGGTAAGTTTTCAAAGTCTTCACCAAACATTTCGATTTCTCTCTTCAACTTATCAGCACAGGCCAAAATTGGCATACCAGTACAGTGGAAACCTAATGGGAATAAGGCTCTTTTACCGTTCATTCTTTCGAAACCAATGCTAAATTCAACTTTGGTTAAAGTGAAACAATGACCAGCATGTAAAACACCGTTCATGTATGGATAAGCCATGGAAGACATAAATTTAGGATACTTGGTATGCAATTCTTCAGAAGTCATGTCGACTGTTTCTTTATCGGTGACAGAAGGAGCATCAACTTCGAATTGATGCTCTTCAGACCAGATTTTTTGGTATTTTTTTTCGATAGCTATCAAAGCATCTCTTCTAGCTGTATTTTCTAACACTAATCCTTTACCTGTTTCAGCCATTATTAGTGTTTTATTAGGTGGTTTTGGTCCTTACTTAATTATTTTTTTTAAAAAAGGTTCGTTTGAGAAAATCACTGATGAGTAATTTGGAAAAAAATATGAAAAATTTTTTTTTGCTGGTAGAAACCTAAAAAGGAAATAGAAGGAGTCTGGCTAAAATGGCTCTCACCAAAAAATTACCCTTTTAGGAAGGTGGGCATGGAGCTAATATTTCTCGATGCCTATACCGGGGAAATAAACAACTCTTAAGAAAACATTATAAAAACGGATATAAATAGTGCTAATGCTACAGTTTGGACGATGGGGAGTATCCTCTGTCTTTTAAAGAATGTACAGTATTGATCCATGTTGCAGTTGAGTAATCTAGGTCTCTAGAAACCCTGCTACTTTTGGACAATCTCCCGCCTCTGTTATAATATTTCGCCAGTTCAGTGCTGCTGTTATTGATGTTATTGCCTCTTTTCTTGTTCAAACTGTTTAAAGCTACTTGCAAAACCGACTTACTACTCTTCACTTCATCGACTCCCAACAGCAAGTTTACCATTTGAAAAAAGGACCAAAACCATAGGCCAATGATAGGCAGTCTAGTCAGGTGAGTGTAAATAGAAGGGTCCATCAGTATACCTACGTTTATGTTGAAGTAGTTGACATTAGGTCGTTTAATCGAAAGTATAGTTAAAAATTGTATCATAAAAGTCTTTGCCAAAGCGTATCTGAACCAACAATACACAAAATTTGGCCATCTATTGTATTCAGCCAGAGTATCTGACCATTCGTCTTCTTTTAATGGAGTTTTAGTAGTTAGAAAGTGTAAAAAACTAGAAACTGATATGACACTTCCTGAACATTTATCTAATAGATCTATCACCTGAAAAATAATCAACACCTGCGCAATATAATTTGTTTGAAGTTGAATTTCATAGTCATCGTTTGTGTTGAAATGGCTTGATGCTATATACCCCCCTCCAGAGTCAATAAATAAGTCAAGATGGTCTTCCTTTTCTCTAAAGTACAAACAGCTGTTATAAACCGATTCTAAATCTGTAACGTCCATGTACAAGTACTTGATTTGCCCAAATTTTTTAGATATCTCATCAACAATTGGTGAATGTGAGGTTTTGGAACTGTCATATGCCTTAGTTTCTTCTTCAACAGAAGCGTATATTATTTTTTCTTTTATTGCATTAAAATTCGACTTTGATCTGCAAGCCACATACACCTTAATACCATGCTTAAAAAGATGTTTTGTGATATGGTATCCACACTTCTTGTCTCCATGCAGAACAATCGCTACCTTTTGATCCTGCTGCAAATCAAAGTACGGCAAGTCCTCCCAATCAGGATAATTGAATCTTTCAAATAGCATTTATGCCTCTATTAATACTTCTTTGGTTATTGGTTTTGAATTGATTCAAAGTTTAATGTGTAGGTTTTGGCTTGTTTCTATGTTGTTTTTTAGGGAAAGCTGTTTAGACATGGGGAGTTTTTTTTTACTCATCGTGCCAAATGCTTAGTTTTTAAAACGGAATCGTGAAAAATTCACTCTAAAAATTTCAAAAAAGCTTCCCTTTCTCCAATAGAAAAAAGAGGTTTGGATTGAGGCTTATAGCAGTAAAAATACCATACAACTATTTGATTAATAATGGATTACAGCAAGTTTATATATCAAATTGAACCTTTGTTTGGAAAAAGCAGCGAAGAAATTAAAGAAAACGAGGCTTTGCATGATCAGTTATTGGCTTCGCTTGATGAGTTAGCTGTTTCTTTGAGATCCGAATTCAACAGAGATTTGATTAGACAATCATCTTTACTAAAGAAGTTGGTAAGTGTGAAATACAACACTGATATAAAAGATTTATACAGTGAGATTATACGTTGTTTAGCGAATACAGTGGCAGATAATGATCAGAATAGAGAAATACTAACAAAGGATATTCCATTTCTGCTTACTTTGAAAGAGATTGTAGATGAATTTGATTATGAAAAAGATGCGAGCGAGCATTTTGAAATTGGGAAAAGGTGTTACATCTTGCTAAGAAATTTATACATTCAAGATATCCCGCAAGATCAATTGATCAAGGAAAATATGGTAAACACTTTTTACAAATTTATACAAAACAATGGACAAGCTATAATAACTAAGTGGGAAAATGAGTACTTGATTGATGTTACTAAGTGTGTATTTGATTTGATAAGTTTGTTTTTGGATGACGAAGAACTTTATAATGACCCAAAGTTTTATGACAATAACATTCCTCCATACAGTTTGTTTGTTTACCTAATGAATGAATTTGCTTTACTAATAACACACATGAAAGACC
>ERZ794936.686-NODE-686-length-14020-cov-6.113570_pt1 | contig 14020 bp, 5 predicted proteins | sample MGYA00511083_ERZ794936 | MGnify/ENA primary metagenome ERZ794936 (study PRJEB30137, sample SAMN04331409) | food metagenome | isolation source: Y2 must sample point D1 replicate A | place: Australia: South Australia | collected 2014 ... | reverse complement strand
CCTGTGTCAAAAGTTCTTCCTTCAACTGCTTTTCTTCGTCCGTCAAAGCACGAGAGTTGGTGATTTCCTCCTGCTCCAATCTTTGCTCTTCCTCACGTTCTGCTAGGGTTTTGGCAGTCCCACTTTTGAGAGGCACCTTATAGTTGACTTGTTTTCTGTAGAAGTTTTTCTCCATCTCGTGAAGTTCCAAGAGCTTGAGTGGAAGAAACTGATGATCATATATCGTTAGCTGCTTTGGAGGTCTTGGGCCACTTTTCTGTGCCGGTTTTGATCCAGCGCTCATGACATCCTTATAATACAGATCAATGGAGTAGTTCTCCTTTCTTTCTCTTTTCGCAGGATTAATCCACCCATGGCCAATTGCAGTGATAGCTGTTGGCTCTTTTTTCTTGAAATTCTCACCATTCCATTCGTAAACGGACTCATCATTGGTGAAGTTTTGAAGCGCGTTCAAATCTAATTTTTCATACTTTTTGTTGAGTTCCTTTGTTTTCTTGTCCGATTCCGCAAGCAACGCCTCAATATCGACATCACCCTCATTATCATTGTCCTTTGAGTTGAAAATTTGTGCAGCACCGAACTGGATCATGTCGAGCAAATCGTCTTTTGACCCAACACCATTCTGTTGAGCGCCAGAGTTAACGCCCCCACTATTTCTCCCTTGTTGGATCACGAGTTGATCCAATCTCAATTTTTGAGTGGCTCTTTCCAAAACCTTTTCTTCAATAGCATTCTCGGTGATAAATCTGAACACCTTCACTTGCTTAGTTTGACCGATTCTGTGAGCTCTGTCCATCGCTTGAAGATCAGCTTGGGGGTTCCAGTCACTGTCAAATAAAACAACGATGTCGGCTGAGGTCAAGTTGATACCCAATCCGCCTGCCCTAGTCGTCAACAAGAAAACAAACTTGGACGAGCCAGGGGCATTGTAGTCATCGATAGCTTGCACTCTATCGGCGTGATCTGTCTGGCCATCGATTCTGCAATACTCAAACGATCTGAACATACAGTAATCCTCCAAGATGTCAAGCATTCGCGACATTTGTGAGAAAATCAAGACTCTTGAGCCTTCCTTCTGAAACTTCTTCAAGATTTTGTCAAGAATGATCATCTTCTTGGCATTGTAGACCAAGTGCTCGTCTGTCGTGTAAGGAGGCCCAGGCTCGGCACCTTCAAAAAGATATGGATGATTGCAGCATTTCCTCAATTGCATGACGATATTGAGCAAGCGAGTTTTCGACTCCTTCTTGCCGAGCGCTCCGTTCACAGCATCTATATCTTTCTCCAACAATTTCTGGTACCATTTTCTCTGCATATCAGTCATGGAGATATACACATTCATCTCCTGCTTAGGCAAAAGCGATTTCTCAACGTCAGATTTGATACGACGTAGCAAAAACGGCTTGAGCACCTTGTGCAACTGCTCAACAATCCCCTCTTCCTTTTCACTTGCAGATCTCTCTTCTTCTGGGTTAAACCACAGGTCAAACGCGTCGCTGTCACCGAACACATCAGGCAAGATAAAGTTAAGCAATGCCCACAACTCGTGTAAGTTGTTTTGCAAAGGTGTACCAGTGATCAAAAGCCTGTTCTTCGAGTGGAACAAGCGAATGATTTGGGATAACAAAGACTCCTCGTTCTTGATTCTGTGCGCCTCATCAATCACAATATACTGCCAGTCAAACTTCCGGAAGGAAGACTTTTCACGGATCACGATCTCGTATGACGCGATGACCACATCAAAATCACATGTCATCAACCTATTGGCAATGAGGTCTTGTCTTTCCTCCTTTGTGCCTTGTAACACTAAAATGCGCACATCTGGTGTCCACTTTTGGAACTCTCTCGCCCAGTTGTCCAAGGTCGACTTAGGCGTGATCACAATATGCGGACCCTTAATGTTCTTATGATACCTCAAATAGCCCAAAAAAGAGATTGTTTGCAAAGTTTTGCCAAGTCCCATCTCGTCGGCAAGAATACCCGACAAGTTATTCTGATATAAAGAGATCAACCAATTCAAGCCCTGGATTTGATAGGGACGAAGCTCGCCATGGACATAGCTGGGACTTTCAGTGAACTCAGTGATATCACTAGACGTTTTGTCTGTCTTCAAGAGCTCAGCATCCTCCTCTTTTTCCGTCTTTCTCCTTCTATGTGAGCCGTTTGAGACAGGCTTCGTGTCATTGTGCAAGTGTTGCACCACCTCTGCAAAAACGGGGTCGTTCTTCGCCCTCGAGTCGATGAAATGCTGAAACAAGTCTGTCAAGCCCAAAAGATACTTGAACTTCGACACAGTCTCGCCAACATCGATCTTTGGTTTTTTGTCGGGTGCAAAATAATGCTGTTTTTCAGCAGCACTGATGCTCGAGGAGTCAGCGATCTCCAGCAATGCGCTCTCATCAACACTCTGAAACGTTGTTAGTACTTTTTCAAAAAAACAAAGGGTGTGGATAGTTGACATACCTCCAGCGGCGAGTTCGTGTATTGCTCTTCGCTTAATTTGGTTTCGTGCAGCATTATAGTGTAGCGTGTCGATTCAATGAAACCCTAAGCAATTCTTGTACAGGCTTGCAGTGCTCAAATTCGGGGGCAAAGTGACAAGAGAAAGTGTTTAAAAAAGTAAGGTTCTTCGCAAAATTTTGTTTTAAGAAAATATATATGACAGTACCGAGATCGTCGCCGGTAGGCGTCGCAGCCACGCGCGCTCAGTCTCGCCCGGATATATTCTATGATTCAAGAGAGCGGACACGCGGCCGCGTAGTGTAGGCCAAAGCTTATAGACGCAACAAAAAGCTACCATTTCCATGAAATTATCCTTGGCAACAAAAGTATGATTTAAAAGTGGTCTCGATCTGAGATGGTTCTCAAGAAGCTTTGGAGTTTTAATTCGGCATGCTTATCATCATTTTCTTGAATTTATTCAGTTTAAACTTTAGAGTGTCACTTCACCGAAAAAAGCGCGTCACATGATGAAGGCTTGAGTGGAGCTGGGCCAGAACCACCCGGAACATGTCATTGATGGGCTATCTTGAAGCAATTCTGTGAATGCCATGCTGAATCTGCTTTCGGAATCTTCCGAGGCTTGTTTGGAGAATGATTCAGGTACTATTGCTAATTTACATGACCCTAGACGTAAGAGATTCCTGGCCCCCGGTCTTCATTCAGCGAGCATTCGGAACGAGACACACCCTGAGCCTCAACCACAGCGCAGCAACACTTTGAGCCGAAAAAAGCCAGTGGGCCCGAATCCTTTTCCTGAGCCACCTAAAATCTCGGAAAACTCGAGCCAAGTAAATCTTGCAGGCAAGCAGCTGTTTTGGAAGTTTCACATCTTCAGGTTTGGCCCTAATCTCTATCTCACAACAAACCCAACATTAAGACATTTACGCTGTCGAAATGCACCGGGGTACTTTGTCAAAATAACAGGAAATCATGTCAAGTACTCGATGGTGTTCGAAGATATCGGGTCCGGAGAACAGTGGGTGAAGGTGGACAAAGTGTCAGATAGTTGTGCACATCACTTTACATTCCAGGTGAAAAGGAAGCGATGTATACGAAGAGGCAATGTGGAGGTAAGCATCAAATGCAAGAAGGGTTCTGATGCTGCTGCAAAGTCCATGGAAATACACCAAGCCGGCAAAACTCAGCTGCCGGAAGAGCTAGGGGTAAGTGGAGGAGGCCGGGACGATCATCTGATGAGATTCTATTCCCAAATATTGAGACGAGCACCGATTCCGCAAATCCTCCTTCACATGCCCCCTTCGAGTCCAATGTCGAACTATTCGGGCTTCATGGTTGACGGAAAGGCGTGGAACGTCGGTTCTCTCCCGCGATATCGCGAGTCTCGCATGAATTCTCACGAAACCAAATTTATCGCCAAGAAGCACGTTTACTTTCACCGATGTTTCGAAGACCTCGAACGGTACTTCGAATGGACGGTGCCGCCTGTAATGGGAGTATTTAGAGAGTGCGAGTCGCGTGCAAAAAAGAGAGCAATAAGACAGCTCAACAGGCTTCTGCGGGTTGGAGACTTCTCCGCTCCACAAACGCAACATTCAAGTGAGACCGATCTCTCACCTTATACCGAGGTCTCTTCATACTACGAGTGCGGAGACGGGGTGTATTTCGACAGAATGCCATCCGATGACGAGCCGGACCATCATCATAAACTAGGATGGGTAACGATCTACGAAGATTCGGACACATTGACTGAGCCCGGGATGTTCGATTTGTCGGTAGCGTTGACGGTAGCTGTCGGCTACGAGAGAAATCTTTCATATGGGGCAATAGATTGAGGAGCGAGCGAGCGCGTGCATCGACATGCGAAAAGCCTCGCGGAAGTCGATTCTCTGCAGCAGTCGCCGCTCATGTCGGGCGAGTTGACATCAACTTGTTCAAAACCCACCAAATTTTTTCACAGCAAAATATTAGGGGGAACTAGTTTCTTCTACCGAGACTTTCTGAGAAGAGAAATACGATTTTGCATCAAAAGCGATATTTACTAAGGCGCGTCTTCATGCCGGCTATCTTCATGCGGCCGGGTTCCGTGCAGGTCCCACAGACGTGCCTGTGGCCGCGTGCACTCTGGCGTGAGCAAGCCAGATCTGGGCTAAGAATTTCCTTGACACTTGATAGTTCCTTTTGTAATTACATACATAACTCTTCCGATGATCAGTGACGAGGAAGGCTTGAGTCCTGACCGTCTATTCCCAGATGGCCAGTGTGCAAACTCGCGCCAGACTCTTCGTATCGCATTGAACCTCAAGACCCTTATTGATCAAGTGGTACCGACGGTTTTCCCCGACAAGGACATCACCGATTCTCATTCGCCAGTGTTGAACAGAAAAGTCATTGATTTGACATACCGCGCTGCTGGCGGAGCAGGCGGTGGAAAGCAAGGAACGTCTTCATACAAATATCGTTCTTGCTTGGTCTTTTGTTTATTGAAGGTAACAGGGTGGTACTGGCAGCAGGCAGATTATGAGTTATCCGACAACAAGCTTTATTCTTTGAGAGCGGTTGCCGCCCAGACCTTAGCTTCCATCATCATTGAAGAGGCAAAAGATGATGAGTTTCTTTTCTTGGCCGTCCTTTGTCACAGATACCTGATGCATGTTTGCGAAGAGGATACTATTCCCGTTAGTGCTTTGGAGCTCGCAGTGGACATGCATTCCACTATCGTCATTGGGTCTTCCGGGTATCAGAGATGTATCAAATGGCTTTGGCGGGGTTGGATTGTGCAATCTTCCGAGGACCCACATTCATACGTACTCTACAAGGGCGTGGCATCATCGAAGATCAGAACTCATTTTGACCCCGAACGTATTAAGACGCCTGCTTATCAGAACAAGTTGGAGATTTTTTTCAGTTTCTTTTACTTGGCACTTTACACCATAATTCTCAACACAAATCAGGTCCAAACAACACCTGTTGATATGTTTGAAAGCCTCTTTTATGTTTCCACCTTGGGAGCTGTACTAGATGAAATGGTGAAGCTTTATCACGTGGGACGCAACTACATGGGATTCTGGAATGTGTTCAACGACACAATGTATGGCATTATCACCGTGGCCATCGGCTTCCGGTTCACGTCGTTGTCAAGCCAAGGTGATTTGAAAGACCACTACGATGAAATGAGTTTTCGTATTTTATCGTGTGCGGCACCATTGATGTGGTCCAGGCTTTTGTTGTACTTGGATGCACAGCAATTTGTTGGTGCAATGCTCGTTGTGATCAAAACAATGATGAAAGAATCCCTTTTGTTCTTTGTTTTGTTTGCTGTCGTCGTCCTCGGTTTTCTTCAAGGGTTCTTGGGATTGGACGCCTCGGATGGTAAATCACAGGCGACAAAGAAAATTTTGGTGTCTTTAATCAATGCTGTTATTGGGGAAGCCGGATTGAAAGATGTACTGGATCTTGTTCCCCCTTACGCCTCCGTGTTGTACTACATCTACTCATTTGTTCTCACTGTCATATTGATGAACATCCTCATTGCTCTCTACTCTACATCTTACGCTGCTATTGTTGAAAACGCCACGGATGAGTATTTTGCTTTGGTGGCGCAGAAGACATTAAGGTACATTCGGGCTCCAGACTCCAATTTGTATGTCCCCCCTTTTAATCTCGTCGAGATGTGCTTCACGCCACTTTCTTACTCACTTTCAGCGAGAAGTTACAAGACGTTGAATCACTATGTGATGCTTCTCATCTATTCACCAATGTTGATATACATTACGGTCGATGAGCTTTCCAACGCGAGAAGAATTCAGTACAATAGATTCAAGGGGTTCCCAGATGATGCGAATGAGGTCAATACTGAGTGGGATTTGACAGATGGCTTTGACGATGACCAAGACGGCTCCGGTTGGGAAGGAATCAGAAACCGTTCCATGGAGATAAATCAGGTAGTGCAAGATCAAAGGGCGGCAGAGGCGGAGGACCCGGAGTTTTCGATCGACCTTAACAAGTTCAACAAGGATATCCAAAAGCTGGTTCAGCCGGTGATGAAAGCCAGTGAAATGGGAATCAAATGGGAACTTTTCGACCTTTACAAGAAAATTGATCAGCTTACAGAACTAGTCACTGTCGTTGTTGAAGAGAATAAAGCGCTCAAGGAAAAGGAGCCCGAGAACTCCGGAAAGAAGTAATGGAATGACATTGCTGTTTCATTTTTGTTTTATAAACATTGTTTAGATTCCCAGCCAAGTGAATTGCAAGGCCTACCGGAATTGGCTCTCCCCCCAATATTTTGCGCCCGTTGGCTGCTCGCGCATTTTCGTGCATTAACGGGCGGACGCGAAGGGCGAGCAATTTGGGCGAGGTGGGGCATGTCACGGGATATCTAGTGTGTTGCAAGATCCCGAACCTGAAACATGAGAACACGTTCTCCATAAGCTTGTCGTGAAGCCGCCGGAAACGTTTTTCTTCAAATAATTTACAGAGCACCAAAAAATTTCTCTGTCGTAACCACTCCGAGCGTGTGTGTCAACGTGCGTGGTTCTGTGCCGCACTACCACACACCGCCAGCGTCTCACTCGGCTACAGGGCCAGACATCCCTACCTCCGCATACACCGGTGAGAAGTCCACACGAGAAAAGCTTTTGTAGTACGTCATAGGAAACTTCAACCTGGAGACGAACAGTATATTCTCTTACCCAGCGTGACGCAATTCGCCTCAAACATACAACTGTTTCAACTTACATCGTGCCGCTGCCGCAAGAAGAATATTACCACCTGCGCAAAATTTCATACACGCTGGAGAATGCCATGGAGGAGCATATCGACGGTAAACATTTGATTGCCGGCACAAACTGCTATTTTAACTACGGGGAGGATGGCGAGAAACGACAGACACAGCTGAGCGGCTTACCGCCGCGTCTGGCCCCACAGCTCACCGGCACTCTCGACAGCAGGATGTCTGCTAAGAAGAAAAAGAAGAAGAGAAAGAATAGCGGCAAGTCTGCTGGTGAGGCCGTTTCCACCGCCTCTGGCGCGGCTGAGAATGGCACCGCTAGCAAACCAAAGTTCACTGTTGGCGACGTCACTTTTGTGGATCCCGATGCTGAGTATCCTGAGTCCAGAGTCATAAAAGTAGGCCCGAATGGGGACCTTATAGTGGAAAGTCTCGAGGACGAATTCCCGCGCGAAGACGAGACCATCACCACAACGAAAATGGTGCCGCCCGTGCCGACGATCCCGGCCAAGTTGGCGCACAAGATCCTCGGCTTTGACGAGGAGCAGCGGGCGTTTTGGGACGGCATGTCCACGGAGGCGCAAAAGCAGATATTCACAATCGATGGCGACGCAATCACCGAGAGCATGCGGCAGCAGCAAAAGGAGCTTGCGTCGCGCAATATCCAGGCTGATAGCGGTTCCAGCCACGACCACCTGTGGACGCAAAACTCGAAGTGCTACTGCTCGCGATGTGAACGCAACGACTTGCACATAGTCAACATAATTGATGAAGGCTTCGACAATTACATGGAGGAACTTTTGGATGGCTTGTGGGAACAGTTTGAACTACAGTATCACGATCTCAAGCCCGAATCAAAGTTCATCGATGTCGCCTCTGCCGAAAATGTACTTCACGACAAGTATATTGAGGCTCAGAATGTCCAGCGATTTGCCGAAATAAAAGAGATACAAACTGCAGGTGCCAACGCTGGGGAAATGTTCTCCACCGTGCGAAATTTGGAGCTTTTCTATTATATGGAACATATTCTCATTCCCATGATGGAGAGAGAATTTGCGAATCTCAAGAATACGACAGAGTTGACGACCGAAGAGAAGCGTGGCCAGGTCGATACTCTCAGTTGTGTGCATCAGATCCTACGCTTGATACAAAGCATGAACGATCGCACTCGTTTGCTTCGGATATCGAAGGGTGTGGGTGTCAAGCCGTTGAGCCCCAAAGAGTTCCAAAAAATGGTTGTTTCGGACAATTTGATTGACTGTCTTCATAGCTTTTTGAAAGAAGGGTTGCCTGGTATACCAAAGGCCATTGAGTTTGTCAAGATCTTGTCCAGTATTGGCAGTGCTAAAGAACGTCACTTCCCCGATGTCACAGAGCAAATGTCTAAGTTTGCTGATATGTTTCAGAATAATAACGGGAAATCTTTTGTTGATGTTGTGGCAAAGTTAAAAGCTTCCGAGGAAGCGATGCACGAAGAAGAAGAGGAAGAACCTGAGCTAGACCATTATGCGCTCAAAAATCCCTTCAGTCATTGTAAATGCGACTTTCACAATCAGTTGTCCAAACAGTTTGAGTCGGCTCGTTCCCAGGTCATGAACGAAGAATTGGATACTCATGAATTGGGAATTGACGAAGATGACTTTGATGACGAGCACGATTGCGAAAAGAAACATATTCACGACCACGATGAAGATGAAGATGAATATGACGATCCATTAGATGACCCAGAAACTGACGAGGAGGAGGCTGAGGAGAGGCGGTTCAAGGAATTACGCGGATTCTTCTTTATGGAGGCTCGCAAGGTCATCGTCAGGAGGTTCCAAGACTCCTACAAGAAGCGTGTATCCGAGGATCGCACCAAGAAATTTATTGAAGAGCTTGAGGCTGAGGAGAATGCCAAAAAGGAGAGGGAGCTCAAAAAGATGCAGCAACGGGAAAAGCAGAGAGAGAAGAAGCGTTTGCAACAGCTCGAGAAAGAGGAGAAACGCAAACAGAAAGAAGCAGAGGAGCTCGAAAAAGAAGCTCTTGTCAAGAAGAAGCGAGATGAATTGCGAGCTGAGCAAATGCGCCGTGAGAATGAGCTTAAACTAAAGAAGGAGAAGGAGAAAATGAAGAAGATCGAAGCACTCAAATTGAAGGAGCAGTTGGAGCTCAAAAGAAAAGAAGAATTGATGGAAAGACAACGACAAATCGAGCAAGAAGAGAAGAAGAAGCAGGAGATGCAGGCGCAGAAAGAGAAGCAGGAGCAAGAAGAGAGGGAAGAACAGAGAAGGTTGCAGGAGCTAAGAGAGAAGCAAGAGCTCAAGGAAAAACAAGAGCGTGAAGCGGAACAGGAGCTCAAGAAAAGTCAAGAGCGTGAAGCGATGCAGAAGCTCAAGGAGAGACAAGAGCATGAAGCGCAGCAGGAGCTCAAGGAAAGACGAGAGCGCGAAGCGAAGCGAGACCTCAAGGAAAAACAAAAACGGGAAGCGAAGCAAGAGCTCGAGCAAAGACAAGAACGTGAGGCAAATCAAGTGCTGAAAAACAAGCAAAGAATAAGGATCGAGAGCGAGCAGCAAGAGGGAAAAACTCGTATCGAAAGCAAAAACAAAGCACTGAAACATGTGACCGCCACCCAGTCACCATCCAAAGATAAATTGACTGAAACCCAGCCGATCCCAGACAACAAAAAGAAGGTAAATGAAAAGGTTAAAGCTCACGATAATTTGAAGGCACACGAAAAGGAGAAAAATCTGAAAGAATATCTGATGCCAGGTAAGAAGAACGAACTGAGTGGTATGTTTTCGTCTGCGGCGCCCGAAGCTTCCATCGAAGCAGCCGCAACTAAAGCACCATTCGAGTTACAAAAGGATCTCGAAACCAAGTCTCAAACTGTCGTCTCACCACCTAATGCGCTCGAAAATCACAACCAGGAGCTAGATGCAAACACCTCGTTTTTGGCCCCTAAAAATCATTTGCTAGAGCAGCTCTACCACGCACGCCCCAGAACAGTTTCGACCACCTCAGGGGATTCACCAGACTTTTTCAACGATCAAGTCACTGCTTCCAGAATGGGTACCGGATACTCGCCCTCAAAGAATCCGGCGTTAGTATACCAACCAGATACTTGGAATCCGAGCAATGCGGGCACGTATCAGGGCGAGTCTGTTATTTCCCCAAATTTGGAAAGGCCTCAATTTTTGAATGGTGCGGCAGGATCTTCCAATACATGGGGTTTAAAAAACACACAAGACGTCTTTAATCAGCAGTCAGTTGCGTCCCCTTTGATGTCTAATCTTCCAGCCTCCACCGTATGGAGCCCAAATTACGCTTCAAGAGGAAATTCTATCTGGGGTACATCCGCATTAGGGAACGCGGAGCAGCAAACCCCAAGTCTTTGGGGGCCGCATTCGCAAGGTGACCTTCTTAATCCGAAAAACAATAAGGATGCTATTCAATCTGCCGCTTTCAAAGCGATTCAGGATGTTCGGGGTACGAAAGACGTCAGTGGAGAAGCTTCTTCGGCTATGAGCATTTTCCAGGCGGCGAAGACCTTTTTGAACGACCCGGCCTTGAAAATGTCCGAGTTTCTTCAGGCTTTGCATTCAAGTGCGAAATATCACTTCGATATCATATACGACGACTTTGGTAGCGTTACTGATATTCAAGCCACCATTCAACCGGAACGCATTTTTGGAACGACCTCCATAGCAAATCGCTCGCCCTCGCCGCAACAGACCCATGTCCCTCACTTATTTCACACGCAACCTCCATTTACTCAACCAGATAATGGACCGAAGTTTCTGGCATTCGCACAAAATCCGTTGCCTTTAAGTCAACCTCTTGGTCAACCTGTGTATCAGCCAGGTTTGGGCCAAGATCCATTCCAGCTTCCAAATGGAGCATTTCAACCGTCTATGCCAGTCAACCCACAGTTCTCACTGACGCCTGGAGTTCCTGGCCAACATGTACATGGCCCCGAGAACCCTCCTTTCCAGCTGGGGCCAATTCATGCATCCAGTGAAAATGTGAGTCAGTTTGATTCAAAAATTTCGGAGACGATGCAGGGATCATTAAATCAGCTTGGAATCCCACAAGTGAGGAACACTATTTGGTGAGAGGCACCTCACTGTCCACTGCAATTTGTGTCTGCTTCACGATGTGTATTTATGTTTGATACTCAAGTTTGAAAACGAGTCATCCAGCGCTTTGCTAGTATCTTTCAGAAACGACTGATGTTGGTGATGCTATTTAGTAAAGTTTAGTCTTTCTACAAAGGCACACGTGGTAGTGCCACCATTGCTAGTGCCACCTGAAATGTAACACCGAAAAGCCGTAGAATACTCCTATCTAATGCTGACAGCGAAAATGGGCAATTTTGGCTTTTGATTTGGGCGCAATCGTTTAGTCAGGTGATGGGTCTCGCCTCACCTAAACCCGCGCCGCAGCGCACCATGTTAAAGAGTAATATAGCCCTTGAATACGACTCCGATAAGTCACAGTCATAATTGAACTATCTTAAACCACAAACCAGCTTCACAGCTAGTGGTGAGTATACACATACTGGCTTGATTTATTAAATTTTTGCCTGTTGAGAACTTTAGCGTCTGCCATAAATACCATTTCGGACCCTCTGGCCTCGACAGTACTGAGACCCGAGCCTATCTTCGATCCATCAAAACAAAGCATTATCAGACAACAATCTGATCCTTTGCCCTCCCAAAATCATTCCTAGATCACATTATCAAAATGCAGGATGCTACTCGAAGAAAACTAGTCATTGTGGGCGACGGAGGATGTGGTAAAACATCCCTTCTCTATGTGTTCACGCTAGGAGAGTTTCCCACGCAATACCACCCTACAGTGTTTGAAAATTACGTTACCGATTGCCGAATTGATGGTAAACCCGTACAACTAGCGCTTTGGGACACGGCGGGCCAGGAAGAGTACGAGAGACTACGGCCGTTGAGTTATCATAACTCTCACGTGATATTGATCGGCTTCACCGTGGACGTGCCAGACTCGCTCGAAACGGCCCGTACTAAATGGGTCGAAGAAGTGAAACGGAGTTGCCCTGACACGCCATACATTTTGATTGGTTTGAAAAAAGATTTACGTATAAGCGTGAAGGACCGTACGCGCTTTGTCCAAGCAGATATGGCGGAGGCGGTTGCGAAGGAGATTGGGGCGAAGCGGTACATGGAAAGCTCGGCACTAACGGGCGAAGGTGTCGACGACATTTTTGAAGTGGCCACGCGCTTGAGTCTAGTCCATGGAGACGCTCCCAAACTGTCCTGCTGCACTATTCTATGATCACCGAAAAAAAAAAAAGAATGTTTACATGCCGAGGGCAGATATCACGCAAATGGCCGGGCCCATGCCGCCCGTCAGACGTCATTTTTAGTAATGCTGCCGGTTGGTGTTTCCACGGGAACCTTCATGGTTGCGGGGGCGCGACTGTAGGAATTCGCCGGAATTCTACGCCCCAGATCAAGATACGAAAGCCCCCCTATAATGTTGTCCCCCCACAAACCTGAGATCTCGAGTGAAAGCTCCTTGTCTTTTTTCTGCAAAACGAACTGCTCAATTTTGTAAACTAGGCGGGAAAACTTGGCGCACCATGCAGTCGAGAAAGGCTGCTACTGCCTTACTTGCTCCTATGTCTCAAGTTGCGGTCAAGGTCTGAGACAACAAGCTTGCGCTTCGTATTTCTGCATAGATCGGCGGTGCCGGCAACAATTTCGCAAGATTTCTGCGCGCGACACTGCTTGTGAGCCCCACATGACGTCTTTATACAGCACTCACCTATAGTTGCTACTATAGTGCATGGACGAGAGAAATATAAATAGCTTGGCTGGTTCCGATAGTTATGTGTTTTGCGAAAAATTTCATTGCATCAGTCAATACTTCCTTTTATCATAAATCACACAAGCACAACAATGGTCAACGAATCTATCATGAACCCAGAGCTCGGTCCTCTTCCAACCAAGGGCCCTAAAACCGGTAAGACCATCCAGGAACTTTTCTCATTGAAGGGTAAAGTTGCCTCGATCACCGGCTCTTCCGGCGGTATCGGCTGGGCCGTTGCCGAGGCCTACGCTCAGGCCGGAGCCGATGTTGCTATTTGGTACAACTCCAAGCCTGCCGAGGAGAAGGCTGCTTACTTAGAGAAGACTTACGGCGTCAAGGCCAAGGCTTACAAGTGTAACGTTTCCAGCTACGAGGATGTTGAGAAGACAATTCTCGACATTGAGAAGACGTTCGGTGGCCTTGACATTTTTGTCGCCAACGCCGGTGTCCCATGGACGAGTGGTAAGTCTGTTGACGCTGAGGGGATTGATGACTGGCACAAGATCATTGACTTGGACTTGAGTGCTGTCTACTACTGCGCCAAGGTCGCTGGTAAGATCTTCAAGAAGAACGGCAAGGGTTCTTTCATCATCACTGCCTCCATGTCCGGTCACATTGTCAATGTTCCACAGATGCAGGCTCCATACAATGCTGCGAAGGCCGCTTGCATCCACCTTTCCAAGTCTCTCGCTGTGGAGTGGGCTTCCTTCGCCAGAGTTAACTCTGTTTCTCCAGGTTACATCCGCACTGAGATTTCCGACTTTGTTGACGAAGAGATCAAGAGCAAGTGGCACACATTGACCCCCTTGGGCAGAGAGGGTGAGACCCAGGAATTGGTGGGTGCCTATGTCTACTTGGCTTCTGACGCTTCCACATACACCACTGGTACCGACATTTTGGTCGACGGTGGCTACACTTTGCCATAAGCGCCAAATTTGGGATATTTATAGAGTCAAAAAATAATCGTATGCTTGAGAAACCTGTTCCTGTATTGCTTAC
>ERZ794936.685-NODE-685-length-14023-cov-33.902277_pt1 | contig 14023 bp, 8 predicted proteins | sample MGYA00511083_ERZ794936 | MGnify/ENA primary metagenome ERZ794936 (study PRJEB30137, sample SAMN04331409) | food metagenome | isolation source: Y2 must sample point D1 replicate A | place: Australia: South Australia | collected 2014 ... | reverse complement strand
AATAAATGGTTGCTAAGAGATTCGAACTCTTGCATCTTACGATATCCGAGTGTTCCACTGCACTTAATGCAGTTGAAAAGCCAACTTTGTTAACTTGAATCGGACGCCTTAGACCGCTCGGCCAAACAACCTGTTTATTTGTTGGGTTTTAATTTTTGAATCCTACCACACTGTACAGAACAGGTTAATATAAATATTTTTTAACCAGCTATAAACATTGAGAAGACGCCATAAAAACATGCGTTTCAATATTTGAAAATACTCTTCTATGTGGTTTGCAGCCGACATTAGCCAGCTTCGATCGTTTATACGATATTCTTACTTGCTCACGCTTGTAGATGCAAGTGTTTGTGATTCCGTACTGAAAAAAACCGAGTAGCCCGTTGTTATGTACGTGTTTGTGTGTCCGTTATATTGTCGACATTGTCCCAAACACTATAAGCTTGTTTAGTCAACTTGCTTTCTTGCTATCTTCCTTGCCAATACCACTTGCCACACGAAAGCTATATCTTATCCTACCCAATATCAACTTTTTTGTTGTTTTTTTTGGCAGCGCGCGTGTATCTGCCTTTTGGGACAACATAGCTTTTTTCTTTTTTTTTTTTTTTGGCCTGCCCCCAAACTCCAATCTTTGTTGCTCATCTGCTTTACACACTGTTTCCAAACACTTTCCTACTCGACATATCCAAAACACAGGCAAAGACATCAAGAACACCAAGATAAAATGAGTTTGTTAGTTCCAGGAGACCAGTTGCACTGTGAAAACACAGACATTACAGGTGCCGGGGTGTATCTGGCCCCAGAGCACATTGTCGAAAACAAGTTGATTCCGATCAATGCGGGCTTGGAGGTGAACCAAACTAAAAATGGAAAAAACATCACGCTTGTCGAGTACAACTCGAAAAGGTACACTCCTGCAGTTGGTGACTACGTGGTGGGTCTTGTTTCGCAAACGTACGGGAACTATTTTGTGGTCAGCGTTGCCAATTTCTCAAGCACATGTGTGCTTCCCTTCATGGCATTCCCCAACGCATCTAAAAAAAATAAACCAAAGTTAAAAACAGGGGACCTAGTTTATGCCAGGGTTTCAAAAGCGCATCCGAATTTGCCAGCCGAACTAGAGTGTATGGACTCTTCCACAGGTGCCAAGGAAGGGTTTGGTTTGTTGGAGGAGGAAAACGCCATGGTCATAGACATTTCTCTAGCTTTTGCAAGGGAGCTTCTCTTCAACGTTGATTATCCATTGCTTCCAGAGCTTTCGAAAGTAGTCGAGTTCGAAGTTGCGATTGGAGTAAACGGGAAACTTTGGATCAAGACAGCAGACACTTTGTCCACCTTGGCGTGTTACAAAATTGTAAGTGAAGCAGAACACGCCTCACCAGCACAATTTCATGACATCATTAAAAACAATTCCAAAATGCTGAAAAAAATTGCATCTACATAATCAGAACGCTTCCTTGTTCGTCTTTTATAGGTATTTTTACGTAATCTGTATAGTAATCGAAAAGGTCTTTTTCGTCTTTTTCATCAAAGGAAAGACTGGGGTAATCGTCAAGGGAATTGCCGACATTGATTCTCGAATAGTCCTGGTACAGTTTTGTAGTTTCTTCATCCACAAAAGCTTTGAACTCTGATGTGCCACTTTGTGCATGAGCATCGCCGTGAGAAACACTGTCCTGCCCTGGCTTCGCATGTGTCTCAAAATTCTCATCCGTCTCAACGCTCTTTCTCTCAACAGTCACGCGTCCAGCACGCCTGTTGCCCACAAATGGAGATATATCTTTCTTCCTGGTGTATCTGTCGGTGTTGTTCATCTTCAGCTCAAACATACCCTTGACGCTGGTGTATGTCCTGATCGAATAGTACTCATTCCAATAGTTGTCAACAGTTTTAGGGTACTCGCGGACGTTTTTGACAATCTTTTCTTGTGTTAAATCGTTCCCAGCGCTGACCACCTCTGTCTCAATTAAGTTACTGATATTCCGAATGTTGTGAATATTCCACCATTGACAGTAACTTCTTTTGGGCTTTTCAAAGTCATAGTACATTTCCTGATTGTGCAAATAAAAATCTGTGCCCATGTCCCAGATGGCGGGCTGACCCTCCTTCCACACATAGTGGCCCAAAAACAAGTTCACCGCATCCTGGCGCGCATTATCGTAAAAAGAGTTGCTGTAAAATCTCCTTATACTCTCGATCATATCCCGCGAGTGCGAGCTCCACTGGTTGATCTTCCGATACGTCTGAACAGTGTTGACCAAATGAGACCCCCCGTACTGAAGCGCAATTGTGTCCCCATGGTCATGAAACAATTCAGTCAAGATGTTCACCAAGTTAGAGTCGTACTCTAAAAACGTGTCGTCGATGATGCCCAACGCTTTCAACTGGTACCCCAACGCCCTTTTCCCAATAACAAACTGTGCTGCGTTCGTTCTGTCCAAGCAATCAATGCAGTTCGATCTGCAAACACCTTGTTGAAGCTCGGTATCAGAAAGCTGTGGCCCATTGTGAAATATACCCGTCGTTTCCAAACTGTTGATAGCATAGCGCTCCAAAAACTCAATCACGCCTTGTCCGCGAGACTTGGAAGCACGGCTCATGTCCCAAGCAGTATAGTCAAGCTTGTTCTGCTCCGGTAAGAACTGATTCAAGTATTCTACGCAGTTTGTGAACTCCTTCCCCAAAATAGACTCTCTTGCAGTCTTTTCCTTTTTTTTGATCAAATTCAAAATCTGAATTTTTCCTCCACCATACCTCTGAAACAACTTGTCAAAATGCAAAGCGGCACAGCTAAAAAACGGATCCACAACGTTTAGCTCTATCGGAGGTTTTGTGGTCAAGTTGCTAAGTTCTTGGGACCAAAATAGCGGGATAGACCCCCTGTGCTGAACAAAAGAAGTGTACCTATCGCTTCCGTAAAACCTTCTTTCGTTGTCATGAAACGACGTCTGAAGCATGTCTGTCACGATCTGTTCAGTTTCAACTTCGTTTGCAACGTAGCCCATGTTGTTGACACCTCTTTTCAAGTACCGGGCCCCGGCAAAATGGTGAGAACGTCTGGCTATCAACGTCAAGTATATCGGCCGTCCAAACACCGATATCTTCACTTGGTCAATAAACCCATGGATTATGGGCTGAAACCAGTCATACACGGTGTCAATGTACTCCAAAACCGGGCCAAGAAGGTTTTGGTTCCAAACAAACATTTCGTTATAGGAGTTGCCAGATCCACTCGGAATATCAATGTCAGAGCGAGTGACTCCCTTCAATTTTTCGCGCAACAAGTTCGTTTGCAGTGTATTGGTAATGTCGTATGTGTAAGAGAAATAGAACGTTTTCGACAAATTCAAGTTGTCAAAGGTGGCCAAGAACCTGGCCTCAATGGATGTTTTCGACATTTTTTTATTTGCGTTGGACGCCACAATGGGTATAAGCTCTGTCTGATCAATATGAAAAACAGAATGACCTCCTAAAACCGCAACCTGTGATTTTTTTGTCACAACCACTAGATAGTAGCACTCGGTGAATCTGATAAACCCAAGTAGCCCGTCTGCAGTAAGTTTCTTGCTAAAAGTGTCATTCTCGTCCTCCTTGTCAATTTCTTGCAAAATCTTCATAACCTCGTCTCTTGTAAAAAAAATATTGTCCTCAAGCACAACAAGCTGGTCTTGAGGCACCGTTAAATCAATCTCAAGAATTCTAAACATATTCTCCCTTTTGTTGCTTCCAACAATGTACATCCTCTTTTCAGTCTCATAGATGGTGTATTTGGTCAATATAAACCTGGTGTTCTTTCGCTGTGTTCTGGGCATTCCTCTTGTTTTAGACTTGGTTTTGTTGACAGTGTGAGAGCGTTCTTTCATAGGTCTGATACAAAAGACTATGTCGTTCAGCCCTTGTCCAACGGGTTATCTGTTGATTTGGGTTTTTTTCTTTTTTTTATTTTATTTTATTTTTTTTATTTTATTTTACTTTATTAATTTTTTTTTTTTGGGGTTCTGGCTTTTTTCCTTCTGTGTTGGTAAAATAAGCTATCCGTGAAGGAGATGGGGAGTGAATGACAATTCTTTAGGAAATCCAAAAAGATAAAAGAAGGAACCATACCGACATGGGTGATCCGTCTCCTCAAGCCAAAGAGGCCAACAAAAACAAGAAAGGAACAAAGAAACCCTTGAAGAAAACGGCCAACAAAAGCAAATTTGAAGACTTGGCCATTCAAGGAACAAACAATTCTTCTATAGCGTCCAAATTGTCAGTTGAGAGAATCTATTTTCAAAAGTTGAAAACAAACGTTTCTATTGAAAACGAAGACAAAGTGATTCCGTATTTCCAATGGTTTGTCGGAAAAGCCATTAGACGCTCACCTTGTATTAACAGAGGTTACTGGTTGAGACTTGAAGCCGTCAGATCGCGGTTATGGGATATTATAAAAAGCAGTGACAAAAAGAAAATTTGCATTGTAAACTTGGGATGTGGCTTTGATCCCTTGCCTTTTGAAGTCTTGGATCCCAAAAACTCAAATAAGCTGACCCAATACAACCTACAAAACAACAAACCAATCTCATTTGTGGACATTGACTATTCTGATTTGCTTGATGCGAAGAAAAATCTCATTGCAAACAACCCCCATTTGGAAAATATTATGAAAGAAAACGGTAACAACTATAAAATGGTGACTTGTGATTTGAACAACGGAGCAGATTACGCCAGGCTTCTTGAAAACGAAATTCCTGCAGATACCATAAAAGTTTTTATTGCTGAGGTGTCTTTGGCCTATATGAAGCCTCAATATGCCGATCGGGTCATATTTGAGTCTGGGAAACTAGCAAACTCCCATTTTATCTTGATGGAGCAGCTAATGCCTCAAGGTCCAAATGAGCCTTTTGCGAGACAAATGTTGAAGCACTTTAAGAAAAACGAATCGCCGCTACAGTCCGTAGGTACTTATCAAACCATTAAGCAACAAATCAGCAGATTTGAGCAACACGGGTGGAGCAAGATAAATTGCAGTGACATGTATGAGCTTTGGGAAAACTTGTCACCTGAACTGAAAAACTCCGTCGAGCAGGTCGAGCCTTTTGATGAGCTTGAAGAGTTCTCTTTGTTTGCACATAGCTACATTGTTCTTCATGCAACCAACAATAAGAATTACGAATTTTGTTTCAAGTTTCAAGAGCCTATGGCAGCCAGTATAGACGATTACAGTTTTGCTTCTTCAAACACGCAAACAGAACTTACGTGGGAAGACGGTGACTACGAAAGAAAGTTTGGTGCCTCTTCTGAGGACGGTCTGTACTGCGGAGGCTACTCAAATGCAAGACTCAACGATATCATTGACACAAAAACGGGTGAAACTTTGAAATGCAAAGGCGCAGTCCAGCCAGAAGGCCGTGTTTACCACACATTTACCAAAGTATCCGAAACCAAATACATGCTATTGGGAGGCAGAACCGCACCAAACAAAGTTTTGCGCGACTGTTGGTTTTGGGAAAACAGTCAGTGGACCAAATCGGAATTTGAAGCACCTGAGCCCCTTTACAGACACTCTGTGATGACTTTATCAAACGGTAGCGTGTTGATCCTTACGGGCTGCGGAGCCACGCACCACTACCTGTTCAACGAACACACCGGATTTACTGTCGCAGAAAGCGATTTGCCTCATGTCAATTCTGGGGCTCTATGTCACCAAAACAACAGAGGTTTCTTGACTGGTGGAGAGCTTGAATCAGGGCTCGTGTCTTCAGCAATGTACACCTTTGATGTTGACGATCAAAACTCTGCGATTTCCATTGTGACTGTTTCACATTCGCCTTTGTTCAGAAGGTACGCGGCCAAAAGCGCTATTTACCAGGGCAACAATGTACTATTGGTTGGTGGGATTAGTGACAAGTATGTTTTTGGGCAAAACTCCTCTATGGTTTTGGTTGAGAACGGAAATGCCACTGTATTGAAAATGGCCGATGACATTTGGGAAAACTCAATGGTCTTGTGCGGGTTTGAAATGCAAGCCGTGGGCAAGGATGAATACGTTGTTTTTGGAGGTGGGGCAGTATGCTACGGATTTGGCTCCATATGGAACAACCGCAAACTAAGAATCAAGATTGGGGTTTGAGATCCAAGACCCCTTGTCTGGTACTGTAAATAATTGTAAGTGTTTAGTCACGTGAGTGATTCATAATTGTAATTTTTCTTTTTTGTATTAAATCAAACCTTCTCGCAGTCCAGTTCTCCAAAGTAAAGGAGGGGGGTCTAAAGACTCAACAACTTGAATTCAGTACAGTATCTTTATGAACCTCATCCAAAGAACATCACGAAACGTATACGTACACATACCTCTCGCCAATGGAGCTTGCCAATAAATACATTCAATCGAGCGAAGAGATAGCGTATGAATACGACATACTGAAAGATCCAAAGAATGCCGTTACGTGGCAGCGATACATTGACCACATAAAAGGACAACCCAATGACAATGAGACTTACAAATTAGAAAAATTATGTTTTTGCTTTGAAAGAGCTTTACAGGAGCTGCCGAAAGATGAGAACTTGTGGCTGTCTTACATTTATTTATTAGACGAAATCAATGCTATGGAGAAATACATCAGCATAAGCAAAAAAGGACTCGAGCATTGTCCTACAAGTTACAAGCTTTGGACTGCTTATTTGAGCAATTTATTTGAGCTCAGAAAGCTTGATCAGTTTGGTCAAGAGTTTACCAAATGCTTGAAAAATCTACCTTTGGCAGAACATGTTTCGCTTTGGAATGAAACTGTGTTGGCCTATATCAGCGACATGTACCCCACGGAAGCTGATGAAAACACGGAGGACTCGGTTTGGAACGGTTTTCTCTTGCAACCCTACTTTCAAAAACAGCTCCAGAGCCAAATAAATAGCATGGTCGGGGAGAGCCCTGATACTTGTACCTCCAAGCATGAAAACGATAGCTGGTCGTCTTTTTACCTTACAAAGTATGCGCACTTGATGGCCTTAAGGCAAGATTCTGAGGCTCAGCTTTTGAGCATCTACAGAATCCTTTGCAAAACCCAAAACTACGAGGAGCTCTCGATTTTTTTAGAAAAATTTGTGTTTCCAAAAAAGAAAACAAGTGATTTGTACTTCCAGTACCTTTCATGCCTGATCTACAATCCATGCCTTTCTTCGGACGTAGACTTAGAAAACATGATTATTGAAGCTATGAAAACTTACCCCACTGACAAGAAATATTTCATGTTATTGTTATGTCATGAGAAGGTGATGAGAAAAACTACTGGTTTGAGTGAGTTTTACGAGTTTATGAACACTTTACTAAACACCACCACAGATGCACCCACCTTTAATCTATTGTATGAGTTTGAATTGAACTTTGAAGAAAATGCACTTGCACTTTGCTCGAAGGATGAAAGCAGACTCTTACATTTGGAAAAGCTAGAAGGCTTTACCAACAACTACAGCCTTATGGCCAATACACTTCAAATACGGAAACTCCCAAACAGAATATCTCTATGGAAACAAAGACTAAAGCTGGGAAAGAAAAACGATCAAAACTTTCTCATCAGTGTTTATAACGAAGCTTTGGAAAATATATCCCCGGTTTCTTATGAACTCGAGGAATCAAGAAGCACCATGGGTAAAGGGCAGCTGGGAGAATTTTGGGTTTCTTATGCTGACGTTTATTATAGGGCTGGTGATTACGATAACTTTAGGCAGGTGATGAACACTGCAAAAAAAGTTCCTTTCAAGTATATTCAAGATTTGGAGCACATCTTCACTTACTGGAGCGAATGTGAAATGGCCCTTAACGACGCTGAGCAAGCAATTGCCGTTTTGAAAACTGCGCTAAACTATCCTGAAAAGTTTTCTACTTTTGTTGAAAATGCCAATTTAGTATTAAACAATTACTATTCGACGCAGGAGTTTGTTCCTGCCCAAGTGATTCTTCCTCTCAAGTCTTTTTCTCTTTGGGATAAACTTTTGCAGATTTATGAACTCTACAAACCGCTAGAAGAAACAAATGCACTTTACGAAGCTGTTATTGCTATAAAAGTGGCTAAACCATCCACTTTTGTTACTTTTGCTGCTTTGAACTTCAATAACACCTCTAAATGGATCGCAATTTACAACAAAGCCGTCATGACTTTCAGGTCTTCAAAATCTGTGTTGCTAGAGCTTTACGAAATATTTCTTCCTCTACTACAACAGAGGCTTCACCCGAGGACTTTTGTTCGTGACTGTGAAACAATAAGGGACTGCTACGAATGCCTGCTTGAGCAATTGGAGGAGCATAAGGTGGATTGTGTTGACTACTACTTGCGGTATGCCTTTTTTGAAAGCAGTATTGGTAATTATCTCAAGAGTATTGGCATTTTGTACCGTGGAACGACGTCCAAAAACGTTGACATTATGAAAAGTAAATGGAAAATATGGGAGCAGTTATTAGCAATGGCAGAAGAAAATTTGGGAATCGAACAAGTAAGAGCTTACTTCAAAGAGAGTTTAGTGACTCTGCCCAATAGTGTTTTGGACAGCGTCGTGGTCCGGTATGCTGAGTACGAGGTGCACGCGCTCCATCAATACGACAGGGCAAGAGCGATTTTGCAATTCGGGGCTGAATGCGGGCCGGTTCAACAACATGCTTCTGTGTGGGATTACTGGAAGCGGTTTGAGTTAAAATACGGAAATAAGGAAACATTTAAAAACATGCTGCGGATGAAAAGAATTGTTGGTGACAAATTTGTTGTAGACACACAGGCCTTTGGCAAGCTGGATAACAATGTTGAGTTTGTGTCGAGTGGGGTACAAAAGGGTTTGGCTGCTCCACAAGATGAAAACGATACAATGGAGATCGAGCTTGATATCTAGCCACGTTTTAATACAGTTACAAAAATGACATATAGTTTATATAACAATCAAGTTCTTTCGACCCACTCGGTGGTGCTCATTTGAGCTAATCTGCTCAGAGCTCTTGCAAAAGCAAACCTTTCTTCATCAAGTGCAAATATTTTTGCCTTTGTGGCAATTTCTTTGGAAAACCCGTGTTCAGAGACCAGCACGTCGTCAATCTCCGTTTCCGGCTTTTCTGCAGGAGGCTTATAACGCTGTTCTTTCAAATCTATTTCAAAGTCATTAATAATGTGATCGGGCTCTTCAAACAAGTCAGTAAATTTCGCAGCTGCCGTTGTGGCAAGTTTCCCGTGGTTATCATACACCGCATCCAAAAATGTAATAAATCTTCTGACCTCGTCTCTTCTCAAAACAGACAAGTATGGGATGTCTGTTACGATGAATGCTTTGAATTTCTTGGCCAACTCCAAATAGTCACCAGCAGCCAGGTTCCCGCCACAAAGCTGCTTGAACGTAAATTGAGCAACATAAGGAGCTGTGCAATGTGGGATGTCTAGTTTTCTTCCCCAAACGGTCAATTGCTCGTGCGCCTTGATGTGAGGACTGTCTGTTTGAGCAAAATAATTGTACCACTGAGTGATGTGTGCACCTCTTTTCACAACACATTCTTTGCTTGCGTATTTGACACCATATGGTGGAATATAGTACACTGAAGAGATTGGTTTGGGAATCTTTCTGTAATCCGTTGGGGAGTTCAAAAAAATCACATGGTTTTTGCTTTTCAAAAGTTCGATACATGGGATAAAAGACTCTCTTTGGACGCCGTTGATGTACAAGGCATCTGGTTCCCTGTTGCTCGTTGCAAAAAAAATCACCCCGTACTTGTCACTCACTATTTGAGAAATCAATCTTCTTAGAATCATGGCATCAGCGACATCTGTCACTTGGAATTCATCAAAACATAAAATATTGGACTCTTGCGACAACTCGTACGCTAAAGTTGGAATGGGATCAAAAGAGTTGGTTTTCTTAGACACGCCTCCGCTAGATGCGATGACGGGAACACTGTGAATGATCTCGTGACACCGCTTATGAACAAGTTGCATGAATTGATGGAAATGCAATCTTTTTTTAGATAGGTGTGTTGGGATGCATTCGTAGAACAAATCCATCAGCATAGTCTTCCCGCACCCAACATCTCCATACAAATAAATCCCTTTTGGAACTTTGGAAGTGTATTGATACTCATTTTGGTTGACCAGTTGCAAAGATTGGAAAGGATGGAGCACTCTTGAAAAAAAGGAGGAACTCCCACCGGACATCGGATCGGGTCTTTCCACAAACGGAGGTTTGTAATTGGTCAAATCTTTGTACAAAAACCCTAGAGACTCAATGATCTCTCTTTGGTACTGATCGTCATTCAACTTTCCCATTTTCACAAGCCTGTTGTATCTTTCCAAGGGAGCTTCATTAACGTGTTTCAATTCAGATGCTTGAGCTTCACTACTGGTCTGGGCAGAAGCAGGTACACTCACAGTGGCCGTTCGTTTAAGCGCTTGTAACAAGCATGCGTGGGTGGAAACTGGCCTACATCCGCTGAGCAGAGAGAGGGATGGCTTGAGAGTGGCTAAACTTGTCATCATATTGGATCAGTTTTGAAAACTTTCTATGTGCTTCTTGGCTTCTGGGTTATTTGTTCTGTGTTTCTCTGTCTTACAGGTAGTAAAGCATATAGAGAATTGAAAAAAAAAAAAAAAAGATAGTTGGGGCTTTGGAGTTGATGATACCTCTTCAATAAAATGTAGTCTTTATTGCTTGCTGTTTCAAGTTTTTCAGCATCATCATTTGTTTTTAGACACCACAAAAAGCAACCGTTCCAAAATTAAGTCGTATGGTTAAAGCAACAGTTACCTCACGCCATGTGCTGCATGATTTGCGATGAGCAAGCTCTGAATTGCGTGAAAACTCTCCAAATATCCGATTGGCTTTTGTTTCAAAGAAGTGAAAAAAAAAAAACCAAAAAAAAACCGCAGCTTGTGAAAAGTTGATGCAGACCGAAGATCGAAAAAGCTCAGTTTACATGTCTCGCAACCGACAGTTTCCGCCGCGTTCACAAACATTCCCGATTTTGACCGTTGCGCTAGCGTAAGGTCATGTGACGCAACACGTTGGTGACGTTCAGTACGTCAAGAGCAGCAAAAACCTATTTCTGGATGTTAATGAACCGAATTGACTTGGAGTACGCAACATAGGGTTAATTATGCAGAAGTACTTCAATTCCAGCATTGCGAAATAGAGGGCCCCACAACAAATGATCAATTGGTTGACCTGAAACCAAGCACCCGCAGATCGTCACAAGTAGAAAATGAGTGAAAACCACGAATTACAACCCAAAGAATCGGAGAAAGGCCACCATCACTACCAGGAAGCTTTTGAAAAGTTGCATATTTCTTTGGAAAGTGAACTGTCCGAAGAACAGGAAAGGCTGCCAGAGTCTGTGGAAATTTCCAAAGAACAACCACAACATGCAAACTTGACAGATGTCACTGAGCTCTTTTTGCGCTTGAAAAGCAAGCTTTCTCCAGCAAAAGTCGTCAAGGCGGAGCAGTTCAATTTGTTTGCAGGAACGTATGCACTTGAAATTAATAATAGCAAATTAGACACCGGACTTATACCAGAGGACTTTCCCAAGTTCGAGACGACGTGCCTTTTGCATGAAGTGTACACCTCCTACAGCGCTATCCAGCATGTCAACAACATTCTGAATCATTTGATCAAGTATCTCGTGACGTGGATGGATGACGAAACTAGCAACTCGTTGAGCACCACCTTGTTGAGTTGCAAATATGTTCAATTTCTTTTAGAGGAGTACACAAAAACATTACAGGTTCCTTCCACATTTAGTACTGGAACCGCCGTTTATGACCAATTGCTAAGGTGTGGAATTGTTGGGATTCTTTATTTTGTGAAATTCATCAAATCCAAGGTGAATCCCGGTTTTGTTTTTGAGGAAGAAGATATGCATTTGAGCATGTTGAATTTGAATTGCCTTTCCGAAATTCCTAATCCTTGCGAGATCGTTTCCGATCTAAAAGATTTAAAAGCTCAATACTGCCTTGGTCAATCTGATATTGATCTTGCGAAATTGGAGCACACTTTAGATATCATCATTGGTATTTGCGAAATAGAACATTTGTTGGACAACGGGTCGTCTTGTGAAGCTGAAGAAACGTTTTCAAAACTGATCAATTCTTGTGAGGCAATGGCCGTATACGATAAAGATGAGTACACACTTCCACCAAATTTGTTTTCCATGCAAGTTCAAAAAACGTTGTCTAATTTTGTTCCACCAAAGAGTTTGGTGCCTCCAATCAAAGCCCCATACCGCAAATTCATTTCTATCCTTGGCGAATTGAAAACTGTTTTCACTGCTCTTTTTGATCTTTCAAATCCATACGATATCAACCAGTTTGTTTATTACTATTTTACAACAAACAAACAATTGAATGTGATCACAAGAATCCTTTATCCACACGTTTTGTGTGAAAACGGAGACGTTAATTTTGTCAACATGCAATATGTCGTTGATGACTTGGAAAGTGTTGTTTTGTTGAATCAGGACTCGAAAAGCATGATTTTGGACTATATGAACAACTTTTTGCAGTATGACGTGGAGAGTTTGCAAGAAACTTTGGGTACGTATTACAACAATTTTGCATCAAACCATTGCCGCTACAGACAAGGATACAACAGGCAGTTATTGATGTGGGACTCTTTGCAAGCTCGGTTTTCCATGCATGAAGAAACGTCTTCTGGGTCTGATGCCTCAACGTCTGAGGAAAACTTCCCTGAGGTGACCTCTTACGTTTATTACCGTAAATTGAAAAACATGTTGGAGTTCCAGTTTCGAGGATTTCACTTGGAAATTTACGCTCCGTGGGAAACTTTTTCCATTTACTGGCACTGCTATGATCTCCTTTTGAACTTGGACTATTTGTTGAATAAAATGATTCATCATAACGATAGTATTATTGACAGGCTGGAAAGAGCCAATTTGAGCAAAAACTTGAAGAAAAAGTACAAATTAGTGGAAAAAAGAAAAGCTGTTAAGCAAAAAAACCAAAATCTATTACAAAAAGCATTTCGCATCAGAAAGAACTTGAGTCTTGAGCAAAATGTAGCCAAAATCTACTCTATTCTATCCTTGGTTCAACTTTTGCAATTTGCTCGACTATATCGCGTATGGAACTCTGAGGACAAGGCAAAGTATGAGAAGTTCATGAAAGACCAGCTATTGCATGATCTGCGGTTCAAAAGTTTCCAAAGTTTTGGGATCCCGCAAACCCCAGAGCTGAAAACAATTTTGGGATCTTTACAGATGTTTGTCGCGTCGCAAGAAAAACCTGGTGCTGACTTGGAATCATCGATCAAAACACAACTGGAAACTTGCAAAATGGCGATAAAGACTGTTCTAGAAGAGATGCAAACAACACAAACTAATAATGCAATTTCTGAAGACGCAGTCTCCATTAGCGTCATGCCGTCTAGAGTGAACGGCACCGCTTTGGATTGGTTCGTTCAGCTGCAAAAGACCTGCGATGCCTTTCTCGAAAGTTATGGCCCCGCTTCTACTTCTTCTTCTTCTTCTTCTTCTCAGTCGTCCTTTTATCCTTCAAAGGCAGCTGGATTTGACAATGGCAAGAACAATATGCAGCAAAAAAGCAGCATACAACTAAATCTGAACAAAGACACGCACATGTTTTTCCCTCTATATAGTTAGACATCCAAATCGTAAACTTTTCTATTCCGAACCGTTTCTTGCATCTCGTGACTTTCCCAATTTGATGTTGGTGTTTTCTTTTTGGCACCTTTCAAACATTTTTTGTGACATTTTTGCAAGCCAAGCATATCTTAGTAACATCCATACATTTTAAAGCAAAAACAAATAAAAAAAATTAATATAGAAAAGGCAGTTTTAGAGTTTTCTAAAAAGATAATCAGAAAAAAAAAAAAACAATGTTTGGAAAAACCTGTGAACAAAGCATTGGCCTAAAGACTCTTTTTTGGAAAGAGCTTTTTCAAGCTCACTTGGAATGCTTTTTTAATGAACTGTACTAGAAAAATATGCTGTAGACTTGTCAGTCTCAAGGCAACGAGCCTAAGTAAAAGTTGCTTACGCTCA
>ERZ794936.684-NODE-684-length-14079-cov-33.559469_pt1 | contig 14079 bp, 5 predicted proteins | sample MGYA00511083_ERZ794936 | MGnify/ENA primary metagenome ERZ794936 (study PRJEB30137, sample SAMN04331409) | food metagenome | isolation source: Y2 must sample point D1 replicate A | place: Australia: South Australia | collected 2014 ... | reverse complement strand
GAAGTAGTACTGCAGCTTGAAGTTGAAGAGCTTGAAGAAGTAGTACTGCAGCTTGACGAGGTTGAAGAGCTTGAAGAAGTAGTACTGCAGCTTGAGGTTGAAGAGCTTGAAGAAGTAGTACTGCAGCTTGACGAGGTTGAGCTTGGGGAAGTAGTACTGCAGCTTGAAGTTGAAGAGCTTGAAGAAGTAGTACTGCAGCTTGAAGTTGAAGAGCTTGAAGAAGTAGTACTGCAGCTGGAAGTTGAAGAGCTTGAAGAACCTGAAGATGTAGAAGTACATTGAGACCCAGTGCTGGCCGTTGTTATTTTTGTAACCCAGTCGGTATTGGTGGCTCCTGTATAAGTACAGTACGATTGTGGGCTTTTAGAAGACAAGGAGCTTATTTGTTGCTTTTCGTCAGTAATGTCAGCACACTCTTTTGGCCATAACCAGTTTGAAAAAGCAGCTTGGGAGTTACAGTTGTTATCACCGTTGCAGCTGGTGTAGTAATCAAAAGAAGTAGCACCATAATGCCAGTCGCATTGGCAAGTGTAGTCGTTACCTGTGTAGAAAACAGAGTTTTTAGGACTCGAATAGGTGTTCATTCCTTTACAATAATCAAACTGGAAACCAAAACTGTTTGGCAAACCAGTCAACTCAGACCCATAGTTTGCAGAACTTGTGTCAACAGTAACAGACATTGTGAAATCGGTAGGATTAAAGTCAGAAGTTAATCCCGCACCAGTGTTCAAAGAATAAATCATTTGGTCTGAAGATGAAATGCCACTTCCCAAGTATTTTAGCTCGTTTAAAGAACTCAATGGAATGCTAGCATCAGACCAAATGTGATAAGTGATTTGGTAAGAGTTTCCTGAAACATATTCAACTTGCGTCAAGTCAAAGTAGTATGGAACGCTGTTGACGTTTTCAAAGTATTGATAGTTGTTTTGTTCGCATTGCTTAATGGGAGTGCAGGTTTTACCGGCAAACGCCTGCTTAACCAAAACAAGCAAAAAGCAAATCAAATTTAGTGTTTGAATCATTTCTGTTGTAGTTTTTGTGTGGGCTCTTTCTATACCTTCTTTTTATGTAATATACAGAGACCATGAGATGTGAATAACAGACATTATACACATAACGAGTTCTTGGCTATGTTTTAAAATCTAATTCACCTGCCTTATATATAATTGAATATTTCTTGGCAAACTGATTATTTGATGTTTTGAAAACATTAAAGTATTTTTTGTACTCCTTGATTGTCATTTCTCTCTTTTTGCTAAAGCACAGTAAAGTACATGGCATCAGTTTTCAATACTTCAAGGTTCTTGTTCACCCTCTTTCCTTCCCCCTTCCCCCATTTCGAACAAAAATAAGACACCACAATACAAAAAAACCATCTTTAAAAATTATTTCTCAAAGTTTTGGAAAGGGGGGTTTGGATAAAGCATGATAAAATGCATAATCAAGGAGCTTTCGCAAACAAGGAAACAACATATGATCACACTTTTCCAAGTAACCTGGGCCACTAAGTGTTCATTTGACTTATCAACATACATGTCCAAAAAAGTTCTAGAGCAATTTAAATCGTTACCTTTTGTCAAGATAAGGTTAAAGAAAGCAGACGAAAAAAGCAAATAGACTTCTAATTATAATTTTAGTTCTATTTCCTTAATTACAAGTGATAATTTATTTGGTAATGTTCATAGATAAGAAAAGTTTTGCTTTCCTTGTGCGCTTCCTTTTGATATTTTCCTTGAAACTCTCTCAACTAATGTAGACTGTGATGCAAGAGGTTACTGTTCATTAATTTAATTGGATTTTTCTTCCTATCCTCGCAACCCTGCACGATGCCTTATTTTTTGCAAAATATAAGTCCTTCACAGTCCAGCATTGTTTAAATTTTATAAAAGTTTGCTAATAGTTGCGACGTCATTCAAAGGGTAATATGACGCAAGCAGGGGTAAATAATGTCTGATAATTACAATGAAAAAAAAAAACCCCCATTTCAAAGAAAGACATACATTCAATTACTAAAGAGCAAACAATGCTGTTTAGCCACACCCTATGGTCACAGACTTTTATGCTGTATCATCTTCTACTCTCAGTTTTGGCATTATAACCTATTTCAAGCAACAATATGTGCTCAAAATCCATTATAGCTTATTATACAATTGTAGCTATGAGATTTGTTTTGTAAAAATAGAAACAGTTTCCATGTCTTTGACCGGGTCTTATTAAGATACAAACGGTTTGCACCGTATTATTTAAATCCTGGAGTAGCTGATTTATTTGTTCTTAGTGCTTGTAATGGTCCATTGTTCTATTCTCTGAGAGAATAGCTAGCTTCTATTTGGGTGCAGGCGTTCAATTTTGAACTATTTTTGTAATTTTTTATTTTTTTTGCTCTTTTTTTTTAGATTTTTCTATTGTTCTTTAATTTAAGAACAAATTTATTTTTTAAGCCCGTCAACATAGATTGGGGTTGTTTTTTTTTTTTTGTTTTGTTTTGTTTTTTTTTTACAAGCGCTTTTGTTTCATATTTAGGTTTGACCGTCATAACTTCAACATCCGGTTAATTTTAACAGTTTTTTTTGACGAAAGCTTCTACGTTTTTCAATCTATTTGAGTTCTAGATGTTTCTCTAGCCTAATATTTTAATCCAAATAAACAAAAAAAAAAAGTGCAAAAAGACAATTCACGCGCCGGCCTCCGCTTTTCTTCAGCCATATCTTGCTCCATCTCTTTTGTGTCTGGAAAACTCAGTGGACTTTTCCAGTTAATGAACTTTTTGTTTTATTTATTTTCGCTTTATGCAGAAAGGGTTTCCTCTTTACACGCTACGATGACATAAGGACCATTATGACTTTTGATAAACATTAAACTAGTAATTTACTAATTTATGTTGAATTACGGATGGACCACTGGCACTCCAAATAGGCAAGAGAGTCCTATATGGTGTCTGCTGTTTTTTTGTTTGTTTTTTTTGCATTACCTTGCTTTCTATAATCTTTCTCATAGTCAACTTGCACGCTCAGTGGTCTAGACCCTCAAAGCACCGACTGAATATAGCTTGTAGGTGAAAGAAAGCTAAAAATGCAGCAATGTGATTTTTACTGGAGCCTTTGCTTCCTATTTATTGTGCAACTTGCCTTAACTCCATTTCTTGTGACAAAGGCATGAAAGTTCTAGACATTTCATTTCACCAAGCAGTTGCTTTCTCCATAAAAGTTGAGGTAATGGGATAAAATGAACAAGGTGAGTCTTTTGTATCAAAAGCTTTTTTTTTTTTTTTTACTCTACAATAGAAAAAAAGACATAATGAGCGTTCCGATTGCAGTTGACATGACAACCATTTTCATGTGTAAACACAGTATCATTTTGGTTCGGGCCACAATGGGAACAGCAAGGTTTTTGTTCTTGATTTTGAAAAAAAATCTACTTGTTGTCTGTAGTCTGCGTGTTTGCAAAAAAAAGATGACAATTGGTTAATTATTATTTTTTTTACTTCCAGTCCAAAAATTCAAAAAAAAAAGTGATTATAAAATTCAGTTTTTCGACTTTTGATACAATACGTAAGATTATTACAGAAAAAAGTAAACTAGCAACAATAACTGTGGGGCGATGAAATGAATGGGTATAAAAATAGAAATTTCAGAGATAAAAAGGCAATAACAATTATGTTATCTACATGCAAAGTTCAGTACAGGTCTGTGTAATAATTTGCTTCTCATCATTAAGGTACGCTATCAATTGATCCTTCATTTCATTCGTTCACTGACCACAATTATCAACAGCAATAAAAAACAGAAACTTGAATTTTATCTTGTTGTTTTACTCCGCAAAGGTTGTAATTTTAGTAATCAATTCAACTGAATTATGTCACCAAAAAATAATAAGGACACCCTTGAGGAACCGGAGTTTTGGTACGGCAGTCGGAAAACATTTTCCTTGGTTACTTTATTAGTTTTTTTATTATATGTTTGGATATTGGAATGATATCACTTGATACTTTGGTTTGGAGAATGAGGGATATATGCAACCTATCCAGAAACTGAAACGACTAATTGTTCAAGCTCAGTAAATCTAAATATTTATCTTTGATTCAATGAATTAAAACAAACCAGAATATGAAATCATGGAAAAATGAAATCTAAAAGGGCTTTTTTTCTAAAACAAAAAAAAAAAACTAACAAAACAAGTTGCTACAACTTGTCGGGTAATGAAAGCAAAAGAAAAGTGATGAGAAAGACAAATAAGAAAGCAGACAACAAATGAAGACTTCCAAAGCTGGAATAAATAAATTCAAGGTGAGGAAGCAACCACGTTAGAGGTCATCAAAAAGATACATACATATATATATATATATATATTTATATCAATACCCTATGGATGAATCTAATCAAAAGCTGGACCAAGGTGCAAACATTTTCTTTGACTCTCTCACAAAACTCAATCAAAAAAACACGTATGCTGTGGAAAAATTAATTGTTGGAATAAACACAGTATTTTATTTTACGCTCGATATCAGCAACAACTCTTCCAATGTGGAAGGTATAAAAAACATTCCGTGTGACACAAATGCAGCGGACGCAGGGCATCAGCTGTGTTTGATTACTTTTCAGCACGGACACATTAACAGCGAAGAAAGTGACAGTATGATTTATGGGTACTGGCTGCCACTTGTGGAACCGGTCTCTCACAACAGTTTGCAAAGCAAGAAAATAAATTACGGTTTTATGTATGCTACTCAAACAGAAAAATTTATACCGTATGTTATCTCAAATGCAGACACGGCAAACAAAAGACTAGTTCAAGTCGCTCCCCATATGGTTTCGTATGACAACGCAGAAACTGTTGAGAGACATAACTTATGGACCGTTTTGACAACTAATATTGATACAAAACTCCTTGAAAATATCATTTGCGAGACGCAAGCGATTGTGTTCCCAGAGCTTGTGCCTTCCATGGTGGACAATTTTGTTTATTATCATGTAGACACGTCCCTGACCACTGAGGAAGAGGAAACCCAATGGAATCACCTAGTTGATGAAAAATCGGGAAGTGCTTTTTTGCAGAATAAGCAGGATTCAAATCAAAACAGCCTATTGCATTATACATGTATAAAGTTCAAGTCACTGGAAGCGATAAGAACCTCTCATAAGATGAACGACTATATGGACAAAACGTACTATCTTCGAAAAATAATCTCCTCAACAGTAAATGGGAAGAACTTGCTGGGGGAACTCCAGTTGAGCTATATACTCATGTGTGCGGTAGGGAGCTACGGTTCTGCTTTGCAGTGGCATAATTTACTAGAACTATTCCAACTCTCCTCTCAGTTGGAGCAATGCATTGACGTGGCGCATCTTTACAAACTACTGGAAACGCAACTAAAATACTTACCCAACGAGTACAAGGAGGTGTTTTTGAATGCTGAAGTGTTCCAGCGGTGTTTTTACCACTGCCCCTTTTCACACCCGGGTTTAGAGTCAATGAACCATGCGCTGGATAGAGAACTGCTTGCTCAATCAAAACAGGAAAACAACACAAACGACAGAGAAGATGGCGAAACTGCAAGAATTGTTGAGCTTAATGAAAACAATGACCTTTTGGGGGAATATGGTGATGAAGATCTAGTCAGCATAAATCATACTTCATCAGAAGAAGAAGATTATGTCAATGACAACTCGGAACTTTGTGAAAACTACAAGGGCTACACGGTTGCAAGTAAAGTCGTTTACAGAAAAGTCTAATTGGCGTCGGTATCTTCCAGGAAGAATGCTATCTTATCTGTTGATGCTTGTGTGTCATACTCGAGTTTTAGGATCAACATGAGCTACACGTCACATGACATTTTTGCACATATCTGGAATTATTTTTTTTCGAGATGAGTCTTAAAGTTCCTGTCTCGAAAAGTCTTGAGAGAAAAAAAAAAACCATTTTATAGACCAAAAAAATTTTTTTGTTTTTTTTTTCATTCTTTAACTTACTCAAATCTTGAATTACTCATTGATTCTATTAATCATCTGTTGGACAAAATATTTCATATCATAACGAATCATCATATATTTATGTACATATATATGTATATATATTAATTGATTGAATGACTGCCAGGCCTTTTTTCCGTAAAGTTCTCCCTGAACATTACTTAGCAAATTATATAAAACAAACATATAACACCAAAGAGTAGTCTCTAACACTAAAGAGCAATGTCTGAATCACATTTTTCCTTTCCAAGGGAAGAAGAGAAAATTTTGCAAAATTGGAATGATATTGACGCATTCCACACCTCTTTGAAGCTAACTGAAGGAAAACCTGAATTTTCCTTTTTCGATGGGCCTCCATTTGCCACCGGTACTCCCCATTATGGTCACATTTTGGCCTCCACTACCAAAGATATTGTTCCAAGATATGCTACCATGAACGGATATCATGTTGAAAGAAGGTTTGGTTGGGATACCCATGGTTTGCCAATTGAACATATTATTGACAAAAAATTGAAAATCACTTGCAAAGACGATGTCTACAAATTTGGTATTGACAACTACAACAACGAATGTAGAAAAATTGTTATGACATATGCCGATGAGTGGAGAAAAACCATTGGAAGAATGGGCCGTTGGATTGATTTTGACAACGATTACAAAACCATGTACCCAACGTTCATGGAATCCATTTGGTGGGCTTTCAAACAATTGTACGAAAAAGACCAAGTTTACAGAGGTTTCAAAGTCATGCCTTACTCCACAGGCTGCACAACTCCATTGAGTAACTTTGAAGCTCAACAAAACTACAAGGACGTTTACGACCCAGCGGTTACCGTTGGTTTTGACTCTGTTGATGAAGAAAAAACCCAGTTTGTTGCATGGACCACCACTCCATGGACTTTGCCATCCAACATGGCTTTGTGTGTGAACCCAGACTATGAATACGTCAAAATCTACGATGAAAAAAAAGACAAATATTTCATTTTGATGGAATCTTTGATCAAGACACTGTACAAAAAACCAGCGCAAGAAAAATACAAAGTTGTTCAAAAATACAAGGGTAGTGATTTAGTTGGATTGAAATACAAACCTTTGTACCCATACTTTGTTGATGGTTTTGGCGAAAAAGCTTTCAGAATTATTTCTGATAGTTACGTTACCAACGACTCAGGTACTGGTATTGTTCACAATGCTCCGGCTTTTGGTGAAGAGGATTACAACGCTTGTTTGAAGAATGGTATCATTTCTGAAGAAGACAAAGTTCCGAACCCACTTGACGATGCTGGGAAATTTACCGAGGAAATCGGGGACTACAAAGGGGTTTATGTCAAAGATGCTGACAAACTGATTATCAAAAAATTGACTGAAACCGGTAACATGTTGTTGGCTTCTCAAGTCAAGCATAGTTATCCCTTCTGTTGGAGATCAGACACACCATTGATTTACAGAACTGTTCCTGCTTGGTTTGTCAGAGTCAAACCAGTTATCGACAAAATGTTGGAATCTGTTGCTGCTTCTAACTGGGTTCCAAACAACATCAAAGAAAAGAGATTTTCCAACTGGATCTCTAACGCTAGAGATTGGAATGTTTCTAGAAACAGATACTGGGGGACTCCAATTCCATTGTGGGTTTCTGAAGACTACGATGAAATTGTTTGTATTGGGTCTGTTGAGGAATTGAAAGAGCTTTCTGGAGTTCAAGACATCACCGATTTGCACAGAGACAAAATAGACCACATCACTATTCCTTCTAAAAAAGGAAAAGGCGTCTTGAGAAGAGTCGAAGAAGTTTTCGATTGTTGGTTTGAATCTGGTTCTATGCCTTACGCTTCTCAACATTATCCATTTGAAAACCAAGAAAAATTCGTTGAAAGAGTTCCAGCAAACTTTATCTCAGAAGGCTTAGATCAAACAAGAGGTTGGTTTTACACTTTGTCTGTGTTGGGTACTCATCTATTTGGTGAAATCCCATTTAAAAATGTTATTGTTTCAGGTATTGTTTTGGCTGCAGATGGCAGAAAAATGTCTAAATCTTTGAAGAACTATCCAGATCCAAACATTGTTTTGGAAAAGTATGGTGCAGATGCTTTGAGATTGTACTTGATTAACTCTCCAGTTTTGAAAGCTGAAACTTTGAAGTTCAAAGAAGAAGGTGTCAAAGAAGTTGTTTCTAAAGTCTTGTTACCATGGTGGAACTCGTTCAAATTTTTGGAAGCCCAAGTGCAATTGTTGAAAAAAGAACAAAACGAAGACTTTACTTTCAACCCTGATGTCGCATCTGAAAATGTTATGGACAGATGGATGTTGGCCTCTTTGCAAACCTTGGTTCAAAACATCCACATTGAAATGAAGGCTTACAAATTATATAACGTTGTTCCAAAATTGTTATCCTTCATTGACCAATTGACCAATTGGTACATCAGATTCAACAGAAAAAGATTAAAGGGTGAAAACGGGACGGATGACTGTAAAAAAGCTTTGAACACTTTGTTTGAAGCTTTGTTCACTTTTGTCAGAGCCATGGCTCCTTTTGCTCCATTTTTGTCTGATAACATTTATTTGAGATTGAAAGAGTATATTCCTAAGGAAACTTTGGCTAAATACGGTGAAGATGATAGATCTGTTCATTTCTTGTCCTACCCAACTGTGAGAGAAGAATTGTTTGATGCTGATATTGAATTGGCCGTTTCTAGAATGCAAACTGTTATTGAGTTGGGAAGAAATGTCAGAGAAAAGAAGGCTATTTCTCTAAAAACACCATTAAAAACCATGATTATTTTACACGGAGACCAAAAATATTTGGACCATGTTGAAGCTTTGAAAGGTTATATTGTGGAAGAGTTGAATGTCCGTGACTTGATCATTACTTCGGACGAAGCTAAGTACAATGTTCAGTATAGTGCAGTTGCTGACTGGCCAGTGTTGGGTAAAAAATTGAAAAAAGATGCTAAAAAGGTTAGAGATGCTCTTCCAAAATTGACATCGGAAGAAGTTCAACAGTACCAAAAAACTGGTGAAATTACTGTTGCCGACATCAAGCTTGCTTCAGGTGATTTGACTGTTCAAAGGGGATTGTCTGAAGACGAGATCAAAGAAGGTCATGAAGTTAGAACGGATCAGGACGTTTTGATTATCATGGACGTGAAGGTTTACCCAGAACTGAAAACCGAAGGTTCTGCTAGAGAAATTATCAACAGAATTCAAAAATTGAGAAAGAAGGTTGGTTTAGTTCCTACTGATGATGTCATTGTTCAGTACGAATTGGTAAAAGATGAAATGGACTTTGAAAATGTTGTCAAGGAACATTACAACATGATCACCAAAACCGTAAAATCTGATTTTTCCAAATTGGACAACTCAAAATCTGAGATTATTGCTGACGAGGAACAATCCATCAATGAAACCATCTTCAAATTGAAAATTTTCAACCTATAAAAGTAGTCTACAGTGATTTCATGATGTTTGGAAAGTTTTTTTATTTAATAATTCTATGTATATGTTGATGTTTATGTAAAAAATGAAATAAAATAAATAACACTAAAAGGTTTTTTTTGTGATATAATTTATTATTGAGGTCCAGTAATTCTTAACAGAAAAAACTAAGTTTTGTTTGTTTATTTTTTTATAGCTTATATTTAGTTTTCTGGCAAGTGGTTTAGTTGCTGGGAAGCATAGAAACACTTACTCAAAAAAAAACAAACTTTTTTTTTTTTTTTTTTTTGAAATTATTATGATAATTTTGACTTGATTTCATAAAAACCATTGCTGGTTTTAATTTTTCGAGCACTATCAAAACATCTCAACACTTTTATAAAATTATTAACTTTTACATAACAAGACACTTTGCTTTACTGTCCTCTGTTGTTTGTTCCGCGGTCAAGATGCTGTTTTTCTTGTGTTTGTTTGATTTGGTTGTCAAACTTGGTTTCGAAGACGCTGCGTCCGTTGTATTTAGTTTGCTAGATATTGAAGAGCCTGTTGTCGGTAAAGCTATAGGCAAAACAACATCATCCGCATTGTATTTTGTATTTTGAATATTGACATGCGTATTTTTGTCGTTTTTTTTTTGAAAAAAAGACTCCCCAAAAGAATCATCCAAGTTAGAAATAAATGATGATAACAACGTAGAAGATTGACTGTTGGAAGATTTGAGTGGATTTTTCTGGTCTTTTTTTGCTCCACTTGCAGCAATATCATTTGTGTCAAATCCGGTCATTTTTTTGATTTTTGAAATTGCTTTGGAATCGTTATTTTTGGCTGCTTTTTCATACCAGATGAAAGCCTCATTGAAATCAATTCTGCAGCCAATTCCTTTCTCGTAAAAATTACCAACAGCATACTGGGCCTTTGGATGTCCACTTTTTGCACTTCTTAGCGCCCACAGAAAAGCCTGTTGTTGATCAGCTTCCAAAACGCCTTTGGCCCCAACCAAATACCATGCACATAAAGAAAGCTGAGCTTGTGGATCCGGATAAAGTGTGTCTGTGGCAGCAAGCGTGTAGTAGTGTATACTTAACGCGCTGTTTGGTTGAACACAGGAGTTACCCCTTTCGTATATTTGACCCAATTTGGTGTTGCTTTTGCTATGTCCTAATGCAGATGCTTGTATAAACAAATTTAAAGCGTACTTTTGATCAGGTATGATAATGTCCAAAAACCCCTTTTCGTAGATTTTCCCCAACTCATAAGGTGCAGAGCAAGTGCTTTTGTCAGAACATGCAACAGCCCTTGTTAGCCACTTGATCCCGTTTTGCTTGGTATTCAAATCTTTAGAAAGACCCATTTTCCCATAAAACGAGTAGGTGCCTAGCTTCAACATGGACATTGTATGATGTCTAGTTGCAGAATATTTTAGAAACTCAACAGCTTTTCTCGAGTCTCTAAGTGTCCCAATTCCCTTTTCATAACAAGATGCTGTCTCAAAGGCTGCCTCAACATGACCATGTTTTGCCGCAGTTTGAAATAAAATAAATGCTTCTTTGTGATTAGGTTTACCCAATTCTGTTGAGGAATATGCTTTCCCCAACAAGTATTGGGCAGTTGAGTAACCTTTCACAGATAATTTTTTCAAGTAGTGCACGGATTCTTTTAAAAACTGTTTTTTTAGAGTCAAAAGTTCGTTCTTGTTTGCTTGACTTTCATGCAATCCTAGCTCTAAACCAGTTTCCCACATGTATTTTGAGTAATCAAGAAAAACCGCACTGTCCTTTGTTTTTTGTATTGTTTTTTTGAAGTCATCCATTGCCTTTAGTTTTGGCAGTAAAATAGCGTCGAGCTCTTCTGTTCCAGCAATTTCATTTGCTCGAAATGTTTGGTTAGCAACTTCTGTGCTTGTATATGTTGATGGTTGCATTTCAGCCGGCGAATCTTGATCGTTGTCACGCAGACCAGTGTTTGAGCTTTCCTGAATATCCCCAGAAATTAGTTTTGTAGGAACTACAAACAACGCGTTATCTTTTGACGAAACCTTGTCAGAAAGTTTGAAATCTTCATTTGGCGGACTTAAGGAGATTTGCGAATCCAAGTCGCTTTTGGAATTTTTTTTTTCTTGGCCTTGTGAATCTAAACTGGGGGTTCTACTTTGCTCAGAAGCCACAGGTATATACAAAGATTCAGAGCTTGAGCTATCGCTTGCTAATATATGAAAGCTTGAAAACTTCTTCATCAAATCTTTTTTGCCAATGCCAGTTTTCTCGATACTGCTTTCAGTTGTAAGCAGAGCTTTGGTGGAATTGGCTTCCTGTTCCATTTTCACTGTTTTTTCTTCTTTTCCATGCGGAGTGTGTAACATAAATCCACTTTCAATGTCCGGAATTAGACCTTCTTTTGCCAGTTCTTCATCTTTATCATCGACCCTGGCAAGATGGAGCCATTCGGAAGGGGGCTCAAAAAGCGTGTCTTGCCTCGTCATTGGGTGAGTGAGTCGTGTCTCTTGCTTTTCAATTGGAAAAATTGCTTCCTCTTTTTTTTTTTTTTTTTTTTTTTTTTTTTTTTTTTTTTCTACCAACTCTCCCTAGGTTATCATTATTTTATTCAAACTTAAATAGTTTATGGAGAATTTTTTGAGACATCATGTAGTGTATAACTATCGCTTTATATGAAACATCTTTTCATAAAACCATGCTATCCACTCGAAGTCATTATCTCCCGCGTTTGATGCTCAAAAGTTGATTTATGTAAACAAAAAAATGAAAACGGGAACAATACAATCGTGGAAAAACCGGTAATGAACACAGAGCCCGAAAATAACCTAGATAGAAAATCATGAGTATATGGAAAAAATATATCAAAAATTCTATCGTAAACGTTATTGAACGTTGCCTAAGTTTTCTTTAAACTGTCACCAGTTTTGTGAAAAAAAACCCCAGTTGTAGGAAAAAGGGATCATTAGCGAAATATTCCTTACAGCAACTTTTGCAAATCCACCTGTTTATTGTAGACTGAGTAGAAACATGTTTTTCCATGCACAAATAATATTTTCATACATATACTGATTAAATTAATACCTAGCAAAATGGGGGTTTCCATACGGGATATATATACATTGCGGCCAAAAAAAAATGCAACATATTGGTGAGAAAAAACAAGAGAGAAGTGACACAAAAAAAATCATTATGCAAAATTGAAAATGGGGGTTTTCCCCGCCCCCATCCAAGTATTAGTCCTTGTCTTCCTCTATTGGGTCACCAATACCGTCTTCGTAAATGGCAAAAATTGCATCAGCTTCAGGCAAACATGGCGAATCTGCCACTTTACATATTCTTTGTTCTCCCTTCCCCTTTCTAAAACCCAATCTCGTTGTCGAGCTATGTGCCATAATATTACCCCCAACCGGTTTTTTAGGATCTGGATTGAACATACCGGCACTACCATCCACTTGCGCAACCACTTGGTTTGTAACGACAACAGCAACACCAAATTGGTCCGCCAATCTTTGCAACGCTCTCATAAACTTGGCCAAATGCATCTGTCTTGCACTTAATTCACCTCTTCCTGCAAAATCAGTTCTGTATAAAGCCATGATACTATCAACCACAATCAAACTAAATCGACTTTCACTCATCATCTGAGCAGCTGCCCCTAACAATTTCAACTGATGGTCTGCGTTGTAAGCTCTTGCATAGGCCACATTGTTTAACGCGTCTTCCGGGTCCAAACCAAATCTTTTCGCAATGGAAATTAATCTAATAGGTCTAAACGTTCCTTCTGTGTCGATATATAAGCATTTCCCCTCACCACCACCCATATCTAGTGGAATTTGACACGTTACTGCTAAAGTATGACATAATTGTGATTTCCCTGTTCTGAATTCACCATACATCTCAGTGATCGATCCGGTTTCTATTCCACCTCCCAACAAAGAATCCAAATTTTTGGAACCTGTAGTCAAACAAATCATTTCTGTTCTCCGTAAATGAAAATCTGCAGCTGTAACAAACCCCATAGGCACCAATCTGGAAGCTTCCATCAATAACTTGTCTGCTTTGGCCTCACTGATACCCCTTACTTCCATCAAGTCTTTTTTTGGAGCATAGGCAATTGCTTCTACAGTATGAAGTCCACTTTCTCTCAATTTTTTCAAATCCCCTGGAGAAATCCCATTAACTTGCAACCTTTCCAAGGGAAGAAAAGCAACTACGGCTTCTTCCTCTTCTTCTGCTGCTACCTGCTGTTGCTCATCTTCTCCTGGTGTTGCAACACCCAAGTTTTGATCATTTTTTTCAAAACTTTGATCTCCGTGGTGTTGATCAATATCCATAGCTTGATTAGAGTCCTGCGTCGAATGCGACAATACTTGCGACATTTCTTTGTTTTTCGTCTTGTTTTGTTTTTTTTATCTTTTTATCCTAAATTAGTGAAGATTAAGGATGTACGTTAAAGTGTTGTCTAGCCTCATCTATCATCTTCAAATGACAACTATTGTCGAAACATCCAATTTGAAACCTTGAAAAAGAAACTTTGCAATATCATGATACCAAAATACTTTGATGATCAAGTGTTAATTCGATTATTTCGATTTTGCTCTACGCTTTTTATACCTACAACAAAATTTCTTATGGGGAAAAATGAAAAAAAAAAAAAAAAAAAAAAAAGAAAACAAAAAAAAAAA
>ERZ794936.683-NODE-683-length-14149-cov-33.213282_pt1 | contig 14149 bp, 8 predicted proteins | sample MGYA00511083_ERZ794936 | MGnify/ENA primary metagenome ERZ794936 (study PRJEB30137, sample SAMN04331409) | food metagenome | isolation source: Y2 must sample point D1 replicate A | place: Australia: South Australia | collected 2014 ... | reverse complement strand
AAAAATTTTTTTTTTTGGGGTAAAAAAAAAAAAAAAAAAAAAAAAAAAAAAAAAAAAAAAAAAAAAAAAGAACCTTATACTCAGAATCCAGAAAACGATGTTTGAAGAAAACTTTGATATAATACCAGAGCCTCCTGTATATGAACATCACACGCAATGTATAAACCACGTGACTCTGTATTGAAAGACATTTATAAGGGAGATACAGGACGTTACCAATAGACCATGGACAGGTTATGATGATATGTGTTCACTTGCGTTCATTATTTAGATACAAAACAAGCTCTTTGATCAATTTGCATCTCCCCTATGCTATTTTCTCAACTGCACATATTTCTGTTTTTCTAAAAGTTAGGCCCAAAATTAACCTTTTTTTAGGCTGAGCAAGATATATTGGTTTGGGCCTAAGGGTTGGTCTGGGCAAAGTACACTTTTACAAAAGAAAACAAAAGACAAGACATGTGTTTCCACATGTAGCCATAGTGTCGTACTTAATGACTACTATACCATTTTTTTTTGTTTTCTCCGTCGTTTTTTCCGTCGATGTATATTAAAGCAAACACCTGCAACGGCAGTCACGCGACTGCATTAAGAGCTGGGTAACATTTGTTTTCTTCAAATAGACTTATTCGTCTTGAATGATATACATGTGTGTAAACTTTTTCGTCTTTTTTGCTGTTGTTAGTTATGGGTTCAATTTTCCATTTCACTTTTCTTTTGTTTGAACAAGTTTGGTTTGGTCGACAAATGTAATGTATGCAAGCTTCAACATTGATGATTGGTGTCTGGGAAGTTGCTGATTCAGAATCATAATAATTTGTAGCAGGTTCATTGTAACGCCCTCTTACTCGTTTGTACTACGCTCATCTCAACGCAATGTGAATTTTAACCTACATGATCGCATACCCTTATATAAATAAATTGCCCATAGCATAATTTATTATTCTATCTTCGTAAAAGATATAAAAAACACCAAGATAAACGAATAACGTATGTGGCATTATAAACAAGCACATGGAGGAAACGTTGAAACAATGGTTTAAGTTGGGTTTTTGATAAGGAATATAGAGCTATAAAGTGACACCAACTGAGGGCACCCAAAACGGAATGGTGTCGGCTAGCAAGTTATGAAAGACACACAAGTGATAATGGTGTACAAGTGCAAGCAAAGGTCAAATCACCCAAGAACGGAATCGGAAACCTACAAAGCAAGCCGAACTTAGACATACCAGTGTTGGAATAAATGCAGGGTTTTTTTGTCAAGGGGAGCCCGTGTGTGTGTCCGTTTTTTCTTTGGACTCTGCGGAACACAGTTCAACTTTGCCCTATGAATTGCAGAAGAAAACTTTTGATAACAAGTTTTTCATGGACTTTTCTAGAAATGATGCGTTTGTCAGAAACTGAATATATTTATCCATCATTTAGGATCTTCCAATTAAATTATGGTGAATCACACGTGGAGTCTCGTGAACTCCACTCAAGTTGAAAGAAACACAAACAAAATGGAATAAATTTTGGCAGCGACCATATATCTATTTTTGCAAAAACTCAAAAACGAACCTTTCAATAACCGTTCCAACATCAACATAAACTATCTTCAAGTTTGTTGTTCTCATTCATTCATCTAAGAATAATTTTTACTAACAGTAGTTGTTTTTTCTCAATTTATTTTATCAAATCACAGATATAAGTGAAACGCATTTTTGTTTTGTTTCCATGGATCACTAGAACGTCATATTGTGGTTGAGCTTATTCAGAAGGAAATTTTTCACTGATTAAATTTCGATTCAAGCAACAAGTTTCCAAAAAAAAAAAAACAAATTCCAGATTCGCATAGTTTTTTTGACCGAGAGTTTTTTTTTTCTTTTTTATGAATTCAATTGCGTATTAAAAGAAAAAAGATTATTGTTGCTCTAATCATTCCTACCTGGAAAAGTTTCAACTTTATTCAAGCTTGACCCAATTCTCGTTCTTATCGATAGGAAGCACTTACTAAATGCACTCATAATAAATTAAACAAAAGAAAATACAAACCAAATTATTACAGAATGGCTGCTTCTCTACCTCACCCAAAAATTGTTAAGAAACACACCAAAAAATTCAAGAGACATCACTCTGACAGATACCACAGAGTCTCTGAAAACTGGAGAAAACAAAAAGGTATTGATTCTTGTGTCAGAAGAAGATTCAGAGGTAACATCTCTGAACCAACCATTGGTTACGGTTCTAACAAAAAAACCAAATTCTTATCTCCATCTGGTCACAAAACTTTTTTGGTTGCCAACGTTAAAGATTTGGAACTATTGACCATGCACACCAAAACTTATGCTGCTGAAATCAAATCCACTGTTTCCTCCAAAAACAGAGTTGGTATTTTGTCTAAAGCCAAAGCTTTGGGTATCAAAGTTACCAATCCAAAAGGTAAACTAGCTTTGGAAGCTTAAACACGGTGACAACAACCAAAAAAACAATTATATAATTTGGAAACAAAGAAAAACTTTAGAAAAAATTGATATACTGATTTGATGTATAAAAGAAGCATATTGTATAAACATTTATTATAGCTTTTATATTACCGTTATGTATTAATTTTTCTTTTCACTTTAAGCACATTTTGAAAATATTAACAAGATTGTTGGCATTGAAAGGTGAACCTTTTAATGTTTTGATTATGTGCGATTCAGGTACTTTTGCGCAATCTTTCACTCGTTTTTGAGTATTAGTGGTAACACAAAAAGTTGATTTTCTAAATGCCATTATCAAATGAATAAGAGTGATAGTAATAGTAATAGTTATAATAGTAATAATAATAGTAGTAATAGTCATAATAGCAATAATAATAGTAGTAATAGTAATACATGTAAAATGAAGCCAACAACAAAAAAAAGAAAGATTGGCTACTAAAAAGCGCCTTTACACACAGTCGGCTTGACAATAAAAGTAATAATAATAATGATAGTTTATTTATTATAATTATTTGTTTACAAACAAATAAAAAAAAAAAAACACACACATATATAATGTGTTGATTTTGTGAACCAAACTAAATAAACGTTGCAAATCCCCGCTTTTTGGCAACAAAAATATCTTCCCCCATTCATTGATACAACCATGCAATGGCAATGATACAGAACAAAAAGAACAATCCGTAAACCAAAACAGGTTGTTCTTCTTCTGCTGTGGCTCCTGCTGCAGCTTGGGTGTCGGTGATTTTACTTTGTTCTTGAGATTCTTTCTCAGTTTCTGCTTGATCTTTGATTGTTTCTTTTTTCGAATCAACTTCTTGAGCAGCTTTTTCCTTTTGTTCAGCAATTTCAGGTTTCGTCAAGCTTTCTTTAACAAAAGCTTCTGCTTCCTTTTTAGGCTCAACAGAAGTCACAGGCAATGGAGCTTCTTCCACTTTTTGTTCTTTTGGTAAAAGAGGCTTTTGAGTCTGAGGTTCAATTGGATTTGGTTGCACATGTTCTTGTTTCTTTGATTCCCCAGCCACTTGTTGTTGTTGTGGTTGTTGTTGATGGTGTTGTTTTGCTGTATCAACAACATACTTGACTTTGATTTTCTTGGAGATGCTTTGATCTTTGAATTCAGCTTCCAATTGAGACCAAACTTCAGAAACACTCGTATTGTTCAGTTCATATGGAGCTGGCAACGTTATAACCAAAAACTTGTCTTTACATTTGTGATCAACACTTGGTTCTTCAGCCAACCCTAAAAGTATGATTTGTACTTTGACTTCTTCCCCTGCAGCAACCAAGGCAGCATTAGGTCTCACACAGTAATATTTTGGGGCAGTGGTCTTAACTTTGAAAGCAATGGCTTCGTCACTGTTGTTGGTGATGGTGATGTGTTCGGTGCTTTGTTCTGTCAAAGGAGATTTGAACTCTAGAACACTTGGTTCGATAGTAATTGGAGAATCCATTTCGATATTTCGGTAGTGTTGGGTATTTACTTTTTTTTTTTTTGCAACTTCTTACTATATGTTTATCAAAAAATAATATGGCCGGTGTCGATATCGTTACCTTTTAAAGCCTTGTTCCAGCATTCAAAAAAAAATGGCAACGAGAAATCAAATAAAAAAAAATCTAAAGAAACCTTAAAAACCTTAACAAACTTCCATTAATCAGGATTTCTGTTTACAACCTCGACAAGTGAACAAATAAGGGCAACTATCTGCCAACTGCAAATAATAAGCAAACAGTTTTCCCAGATAACAATCAAATAAACAATGGAATACAGTTGTCACAAAGTACATCTATCCTGCCGTATGGCTAAACTTCCAAACATCATCATCATCATCATCATCATCATCACTATAAATTTATTTCCACATCGTTTATAACTCTCACTCGAAAGGTCAACTTAACTACATTCTTGATCGAAACAAAAACTCCACCTTATTTGGAGAAGAACAAAATATAATCAAACAACAAAAAAAACAAAGAAACTATGAATAGTTTTTTTCGCATTTATAACCAAGTTGTAATTGACTAATATATTATATTTACTATTATTTTTCTTTGTTTTTGTAAGTTTCCTGTTTCGTCATATTAGAGAGAGAGAGAAGGAAAAAAAAAAAAAAAATTTTATAAAAATTAGATCAGGTGACTTAAAGGGTCAGTGTATCACGTGATTGCGCGACCTACTAGGTTTGCGCAATAAGTTTTGATTTGATTATACATCCAACGCATAATTGTTTATATGCATAATTGTTTATATGAATGTAGATGCAGTTTAGTAATCTTCACCTTTGGAAACAACCTCTTTTTTGTGTGGATGCAACAAAATGGTGTGTTCGTATTGTGCTGTGTAAGAACCAGGGATGTCGACTAGGGGTGGGTAATCTTGAACGTATCCTTGTCTCACCAAATAGTCTAAAGTAGGGTAGTAGTTGTCATGACCTAATCTATCCAAGTATCTCTTACACCATGGTAAAGTGCCGAAATTATCGTTTATCGATTTCAACAATTCAATGCCTCTTTCCAAGCCTGGTTTTGTTTTGAAACTGCTGTATTCGTCAGACAAAGCGTAGTGGGACGATTCGCCCTCTTGCACCACATAACCTCTTCCCGTGGTTCCAAAAGTTTCAATGGCAAAATGCTCACCTTCTTCCATTTTCGTTTCGTCTCCATTCTTCACAATAGGCACAGATTTACCCCCATGGATTTTGTATGGAGTGATGTTGTGACCACACAAGTTTCTGCAGCACTTCACTGGGTACGTTTTCCCATCCAACTCCACTTCATACGATTCCATCACTTCTTGGATGGCTTCCCCAATGTCAGTAAGTCTGACATCAATACCGGCTTCTTTGATCCCCGTGTTTGTTGCTTCTTTGACGGCTGTCATCAATGGTTCGTACTTGTTGTACTCTTTGTCCTTGTTGAAAACAACAGTCCAAGCACTATCAATAATGTGGCCATTGACATGAACCCCAAAATCAACTTTCATCACATCATCATATTTCAAAACAGTTGTATCACCTTTGTTTGGTGTGAAATGCGCAGCAATGTTGTTTAACGACACACCTGTTGGAAACGCAATCCCTTGTTTTTTGTAATCCAAATGCTGTCTTGTCGCATCAGAAGTGTTGGTAAACTTCCTTGTGGCATCTTCAACCATGTTGACAATCTCGGTCAAAGTCATCCCAGGATTCAGCTTGCTCATCAAATTTTTACGAACACGTCTGTGAATTTCCGCACCCTTTCTCATATCGTTCCATCTTTCTGGTGCCCCGTTTTCCAAGTCTCTAGCAATGTATCTTTTTTCCTCATCGGTGACACGAGCAAAGTTGAAGTCTTGTTCGTACTCCATCCACAAACCTTCAGGGTACTTTTTGTCTGGGTAAAACAACTCAATGTCTTTGATGTTACTTGGCTTCTTCTTCTTTTTTTTGTTTTTACTGCTGCTCTTATTGGTTGAGGTTGTTGGTAAAGTTGTCTCTTTTGAAGAACTGGCTTCGCTGTTTGGTGCAACGTTTGAGTCAACGTCAACAGTAGGAGTGGCTTTTTCAATATCAGTCATTTCTCTTGGTTAGCAAACTTCTGGTCTGTTTGTTTAGTTTTTTTTCTGTTTGGTTTCAAAATGAACTGCAAGCTGCATTGTAATAACACAACTATTTCATCACTCATGTGGAAAGAAACTTCAAAAAAATACAAGCACATCGCTAAAATTTCATCTTTTCATTATGCAATCGAAACACAATATTAGGAAAAACTTGTCTCGGGTAAGTTTAATTTTCCAGTATTTTTTTTTAATTTTTTTTTTTTGCACTTTCGAAAATACCAAAACGATTGAATTCGCAGGATCTTTGATGAACGACGTCAGTTTTCAAGAGCATTGGGCATTATATCATGGATGTGTATTCCGGACTAGCCATAAAAACCACCACCTAACCAACATACATACTGGTCAAGTTAAATTTTGGTAAAAAAAATGTTTGCTTTGAGAAACCAAAAATACCTGGGCTTGGTGTCCACATTCAAAAACCAGAGTCTGCTCTTAAGCACGAGACTTTTCTCATGCTCACAGATCAGCATGCAGCAGGGGGGGCAAGGGAAAACCGGTGCTGATGATGTCTTGAGCAATCTAGTTAAAGATTTGAACAAATCCACGTCTTCTTCGCCTTCTGCCTCGGCAAAATTCGATAACATCTTGGATCCATCCAAATTGCAGAAAAAAAAACGTTTCACGTTTGGATCAATCGATAACAACAACCCAACGATGTTTGGTGCACGTGGTAAAGAAAGTTTTCTTCCTACCACCCAAACAATCAAGAGAACCGTTGACGAATACCACTTGACTGGACCAAGAGCAGGTAGAACTGTGCAAGTCAGAAACGGCGACATCAACATGGCCACTAGACAATTGAACAGAATGTTGAACGATGCCAAAATTGCTCAAACAACCATGGACCAGAGATACTATATCAGACCTAGCAAACAAAAATTATTGAAAAAAGTAAGAAGAAAGAAGAGAGAATTTTCTCTTGCGTTTGGAGACCTGTTGAGAACCGTCCAAGAAATTAAGAGAAAGGGGTACTGATGGAGTTTTTGTATATTTAAATGTATACCTGTCCACGTGTAAATAATGTCGAGTTTTCCAATAAATAGTATGACTTGTGAATAGCTTTGCCAGCAATTTGTAACCAGTTAAAATTGTTTGGCTGGTAAATCTCCTCATTGTTAGCTTTATCACGTGCCTCAAGGATTTCTGCTGACAGATGTTTGTGTGTCGGGTTCCTCGGAGAAGGCATGACAAAAAAACCGAAACTTCTCCCCCCTCCCCGTTGTGAGATAAGAAAAGGCAACCAGATTTGCTGCATCCGAAATTATAATCTTATAAACTATACCAGTGACCAAGCTTTTTCAAAATCTGTCACATCGCAAAAGAGCAACAGGTCCCTTCCAAATACCACAACTAGTTTTGTTATTGCAGAGTGAAAAAGCACTTGAAAAGCACTTAAAAAGCACTCAAAAAGCACAGTTTGCATACTCAGATCACCAGCCCACAGAAATGTCCAGCACCAATAAATCTGCCGTCCTGACGCTTCTACATACATGCTGCGGAAGTGGTATTCTGGCTTTACCTTTTGCATTCAAAGCCAATGGGCTTATTCTTTCTGTACTGACCATTTTTTTTAGTGGATTTTGCGCTTTATCCGGTTTACTGTGCCAAGCAGAAATCACCAAGTACGTGCGCAACAAGAGAAACCTGTCCTTTTTCGCTGTTTCCAAAATCACATATCCTTCACTTGGGGTGTTTTTTGACATGGCCATTGCTGTCAAGTGTTTTGGGGTTTCTGTCAGTTATTTGATTGTTGCTGGAGATTTGCTTCCACAAATATTCCAAACATTTACAAGCAACTCATTTTTCCATCACAGGGAGCTACACATCCTCACGTTGTCAATTTTTGTCATTGGACCACTATGTTTTTTGAGAAAACTGGGTTCTTTGAAAATTGCTTCAATGGTGGCCATATCATCTGTCGTCTACTTGTGTTTTATGGTGGTGTTGAATTTTTTGTTTCCTTCAGCTGATGTCAAGGCTTTAAAGGGAACCGTTAGCCTTTGGAAACCTTCTTTGCATTTCCAAGACACAAATTCGTTGAAAAGTTTCCCAATTTTTGTTTTTGCTTACACCTGCCACCATAATACCTTTTCTGTAATCAACGAGTTGCAGAACAACACATTGAAAAGCATCAGAACCATTGCAATTTCTGCAATGGGGTTGGCTTGTATATTGTACACTGCAATTGGAATCTCGGGATACTTGACCTTTGGTGATAACATCAAGGGAAACATTATCACAATGTATCCATCTTCTATTTTGACTACAATAGGGAGAATTGCAATTGTTGTTTTGGTGACCCTGGCATTTCCTTTGCAATGTCACCCATGCAGAGCTTCAATTCACCATATTTATGAGCATTTTGCTTCTAGCAATTTGGACAAAAACTCACAACATGCTGCTGGTACAGCAACCTCAAGAAATTATTTACCTGCAGGTGAACACAATCCGTTAATTGCTACTGTCTCTCCTACACCAACAGATGAATTGATTGAGGAAGGGTCATCAAAAGTCACTACAAGTGAATTGAATTCCAAGACTTTCACATTGATCACATGTAGTATTCTGTGTGCTTCGCTTTTGCTAGCTATTTCTGTCAAGTCTTTGGCTACCATGCTAAGTATTGTTGGTGCCACAGGATCCACATCCATTGCTTTTATTTTGCCAGGATTGTTTGCTCACAACTTGATAGGGTCTGAGTACCGCCAAACAAGAACAAAACTGCCAACATGGACTAAAGTCAAAAAGAACCTTGCGTTAGGATTGAGTTTTTGGGGCGTTTGTGTTATGGTGACTGCCTTGTCTTCAACATTGTTCTTTTGAGCTTGAAGTTAAATAACAACTTTTTATAAATAGGTGTTACACTTTGAAGAATATATGATTGTGAGATTTTTATAAGAGTATGTATACGTCTGCATGAAGTGTGGCGATTAGAATTGAGAAATTTTTTTAAACCAATAAGTACAATCAACTAGAACTCAGGAGCCATGTTTATATCAAACCAGCCCAAAACGTCATCAGTAGTACTGTTATCCTCGATCCACCCAGCAGACTGTTGCTGCAAAAAGGTATCCAAGTCGTTGTACAACTGGTTGTTCGTTGTGGGAGTTGTGTCGAGAGACCTTGAGGTATCCGAATTAACTGTGGTTTTTGAATTACTGTTAGCCCCATCATTTCCAGCCTCCAAGTTTTGAGAATTATTTCTCAGCGGAACAGTCCCAATTTGGTGTTGTGATAAGCCACTTTGGTTTTGATTATTTGAGTAAGCAAATAGACTAACTGGAGGTTGGTAAACCCCACCTGCGGACCCTGTGCTCGTATTAATTTGAGCACCGCTGCTACTGTGAAATGGCGTTGGTCCTGCCGGAACGCTTTGACTTCTGCTCTGATTACCAGCAGTAGCCTGCATTTGCGGGAAATTTGCTGCATTTTCCGTTTTAGTGGTTGCTGGTCTGGTCATGTAATCGTTTGGCATATTTGGCACTTGAGATTGGTTCGTCGACATACTATGATGAAGTGGTGCTGAACCGGTGTTTCTGATATCTGATGTTGGTGCGGCTGCACTGGACATGAATGGTCTACCCATAATATTCATTCCTGAAAGCAAAGAGCTATTTCTGGAAAGGGCAATTTGGTTCGATTGTCCTGTGATAGCTGAGTTATTTCCATAGACGCCTGCTAAATCTGTGGAAGATACCCCAGGCCCGGTAGGAGTTTGGGAGTAAAATTGTGGTGACTTGGAGGTTTGAAAAGAAGACGTGATTGGAGGCACAGGCGATATCGGGATAGCATTGATGTTGAGTGAGGCGCTACTGCCCGTAAAGACGTCAGAATTTGGATTTCCAAAAGTATTTTGATTCACGGAAAGGTTGTTCACGTCGTTAATGTTGTTTGTGCTAACCTTAGGGCCCGCCAATGACCCGTTATTCTCAAAGTTCTGCGCTTTATTTTTCATCACAGCATTGTTTTGTGGGCCCACAATTTGAGCACTACTATAAAAAGTGTTCGTATGGGCCTGCTGCAGTGGCATGTTTTGTGCAGTCGTGGCGTTCGGTGTCACCACTATCGAGGACGGTGCTGACGTTGAATATTCCTGTGTTTCTTGCACGCTCGTGCTTCTTTGCAAAGAAGTGGATAGTGGGGAATCCAAAAACTTGATGCTTCCTGTTTGGTCCAACATCTTCAACGGGATGCCATTGATGGCGTAGATTTTGTTTTTCTTATTTTTGCTACTTTTTGTAGTGTTGGTAAACTGGGCTTTTGCGTTTTTAATGGCGTTTGCTGTGGGGACTAAAGTTGTGACTGTTGTGCCGTTTGGTGTTGTTTTTGTTATTGTTTCAAAATCTTCTTTGGCTATTTGATTATAAAAGGGCAACGGGTATAGCTTTCTTTGTGCGTTTTTAGTTCCCTTTTTTTTCAGTTGTTTATTTTCATTTAGCAATTGTTGGTTTTTTTTGTACATTGGGTCAAGTTCTCTTCTTCTTGCTTCGTGAATGCACCATACCAAGTCGTAAAATAGCGATCCGGTCAAGTGAGATCTCATTCTGCTGATGATTCCATCTTCCTCGATGAAAACCTCTGGGTTTGTAATCAAGACAAAGTTCAACTTTTCCAAAACACTTGCTGTTCTTGATATATCGTTTTCCACACTTGTTGCCCATGCTGTGAGCTGGTTCCTGTAAAGTCTGTGGACCGTGACAATGGATTGTCTTGCGCTGTCTACATACTTGTTGTCTAGCATTGGAGTCAAGTACAATTTGAACAACATCAGTGCTGCGTACGTACACCCCTGTCTCACGTAAATCGGCAGCTCTAACAACTGCTGTTTCCCGTTTTCTAACAATTGACTAACCAAAGTGATTATTCTTGTTGAGGATTTGTATGCATTAAACACATGTTTTTTCTGATCCTTTTTTGGTGTCTCTGGTAAAAACGCAAAGCAACAAATCATCAATTTCACATAAAGATAGTATACTTCAATGCTTGTTGAATTTTTACCCTCGGTGTTGGTTTTTTTACTACTATTAGAGGTGGTGGTGCCAACATTAATTTTTAAAATTGTGTTATTCAAATTTTCCAAATCCAGTTCCAAAGTTGCTAGGCATTTACCTCTTTCTTTACCCTCAATCAAACCGTCTGGAGAGTTGATATTTGATCCCATTGTTCTATACAATTTTGCTTGAAAATTCGCCAAATGTATTAAGCGATGGAAATCAGCAGGCAAATCAAAAATGTTTTCGTTTGGAAGCAATGCCTGTTCAATCAAGTAATCGTTATGGGATGTCGAGGGCAGCCCAAGGATGCTTGACCAAAGCTGTTCTTGAAAAAAAATCCCTAACCACGTTCTTGTTCTCCATTTTTCTGCTTGGGGCATTGATGTTTGTGTTCTTGAAAACTCACTCATAAATCTTCCTCTGTGCAAACCCAGTTGCAACGACAAGGACTTGGCCAACCCTACGAACCTGTACGAACAGTCGTCAAGCACTTTTTCGTTTGGAAACGGCCACGAACACAATATGAGAAGGGCTTGTGAGATGTGTGTAGACCGCGGAGTGCGGATCCAGCAGGTTTCAATGGCAAGCTGTTTGATCAAGGAAGCCAACTTGTTATACATGGTTGGTTCTGGGTCTGAAAGGCATGCCGTTAGCATGACGGTCCAAAACAAGATTTGCGACTGCGAGTATAGTTCGATTGCCGATTTCGTTTCCAAGATCGGGAATGCGGGAAGATACCTTTCCACAAATGTGCCATGCAACTCGTTGGCCTTTGCAATAGAGATGTGGACATCTCCAATGACAAACTCGTGATTGTTCGAATGCGGTATTGGCAGCACGGGGATCGGATTTGTGACCATGGTCATGCTACTACCGCCATTACCACCACTGAGATTTTCATTTTCATTACCCTGTTTTTCGTACGAAGCTGTTGAAATGTTCTGGTCGTTTTCCAAAGCTCTTCTCAACACGGGCGGCATGTTTTCCGTTATGGTTACCACTCGCTGTGAAAGAGGTGCGTTTGGTGTGGTTGTGGAAGATTCGGGATTAAATGCCATGTTTGTATTCTTATTAAAGGTGGTGGTAGGGGTAACACTTTGAGATAGAAGCTGTCCCTGTATAGGCTGGGCCACTCTGTGAGCAAAACTGATGTGGTTGATCTCTTCAATAAGTTTTTCTCCCTGTTGTGTTTTTTTCAAAGCAGTGGCAATCAACCCTTCGTTTCTTGTCAAATATTCCAATTTCAACTTCAACTCGTCGATGTCGTTTTTCAAACTTTGCAACTGCGAACCCTTTTTCGGTCTGAAATCAGGATCAACCTCACAATGCAACCCCATTTTTTCACACCGTGAACATGCGTTGGGAAACATCTCGCTTGCATTGCATTTGATTTTGTGTTGTCTGCAATGGGTGCATGAAGTTACTGGTCTGTGGCCCGTGTATGGCTTGGAACCGTGTCTGTTGCTGTGGCCCGAGTCGGTTTCCACTGAGGGAGAATCTAGGGCCTCGTGCTGGCTGTCGTGATCGTTTTCCTCCACTTTCATTTTTTTGGTGGTACGTTTCCCCCTTGTTGAAGACTTTCTCTTGTTTGGATTAAAATTGTTTGGGTCATTTGAGGTGGACTTATTATTTTCGTCACTTGAAGTAGCCTTATTATTTGCATTACTTTTATGAGACATATTAATTGGATCACTTTTATTCGAATCATTGCCCAGATCATTGGTGTTAATTTGATGGTTTGGATCTCTTGTATCAATTATGTTTGCTATACTATTTTCTGTAGTTATAACATTATTTGAACCGGGCTGTTCAGGTATACGATTATTTGTGTTGTTGTTGTTTGTAGTAGTATCCATCCCTATTATTATTTTTTGTTGAGGTATGAGTATATTTAGTCCATAAAACACGTCTTTTGGGTATCCTCGTTTTAATAATGAGTGCTTTATCTCCTTTCCCACTCTTATTCTATATCGGCCTGTTTTCTATACCGATAAGATCGTAAACCGTTTTATCTTTGCTCTTCGGATAGATGCTTCCAGACAAATCGTTTGGAATAAACAAATTCTTGCAATATTTTTTCTGATTGATTTTCACTGAAGATTTATTTTTTTTAAGTTTTATTTTTTTTTTGATTTTTATTTTTTATTAGACGTCACGTGAATAAATTGATTTTGACGTTTTGACGACACAAGATTCCGTCTGACACTTGACACTTGACATCTTACATTGATGCGTGATTGTTTTTCTGTTCAGTATTCATCATATTCAATTACCATTCAACTACCACTTACTTACCACTTGCTTACTACTCATTTACCACTTGCTTACTACTTATTTACCACTTGCTTACTACTTATTTACCACTTGCTTACTACTTTTTTACCACTTGCTTACTACTTATTTACCACTCATTCACCACTCATTTACCCAAAAACACAAAATAAACCCCGCATTCTAGAGTCATAATGATGGCACCATTATTTATTTTTTTAGTACTATTATCTTGCCATTTTTTATTATTTTTCCCAAGTTTACTTTGCTCTCTATCCCTTATGCAATAATGTTAGGTGTATTATTTTTACAAAATAAGACAACTTTTATTAAAAGGTCTGGGCAATGAATAAAAAAAATAACTTACACAATAATAATAAACATTCTAGATTTATTTCACTGCTAATATCTTAAAAAAATTTTAACAAGTTTTAATTAAAATAAGAATCTAAACTTGAATCCTGCTAATCTTTAATAGGAGAGGATTTGCAAATAAGACCCCATAATTCAATATTTTTCTAAAACAAATAAGCGCCGGTTGGGTATTGCCATAACAATGCAATCCATGCAATCCATACAATCCATACAATGCTGGCATAAAATGTATTAAAAATAAGAGATAACCTCTCGATACAATATGACTTACCGTAATAAAACTAAATTAAAATCCAATATATAAATAAAAAAAAAAAAAACAATGAGTTCCACGGAACAGGGAATACAGTACAATAAAATAATTAAAGTAAAAATAATAGATAATAGCGCGTTATGGATACGTTCATTGTTTTTTTGTGTCTTTTTTCTTTTCATTTTTGTTA
>ERZ794936.682-NODE-682-length-14167-cov-5.952735_pt1 | contig 14167 bp, 7 predicted proteins | sample MGYA00511083_ERZ794936 | MGnify/ENA primary metagenome ERZ794936 (study PRJEB30137, sample SAMN04331409) | food metagenome | isolation source: Y2 must sample point D1 replicate A | place: Australia: South Australia | collected 2014 ... | reverse complement strand
TAGTATCTTCAGAAGTTTGTGTGATAAAGCCAAAATCAAAGATCAAGACTTTGAAAATATCACTCTTAAGGCATAAATTAGATGACAATATATATTAATATTTAACGAAATGTAGTCTATTTTACTTAAGTACCTTTTTTAATGTACCTTTTAGTATGTTGAAATTGTAATCAATAAGCGTCATTAACATTTTATTTGATACATTTGAGAAATTGACAGCATTTGATACTTCATTATTTATGAATTCGTTTGCGTTATTATTATTTATCAAAATGACTACACACAAATTCTTAAACACTTCATTCATATAGATACTGAAATCGTTATTTAGTCTTGAATATGCTTTCAAAGCTTTTTTCTTATTTTTTTTTGGATTTTCATCTTCATAAAGGTCTTTTAAATCTAGGGTTACATCGATAAATTCACTACAAACTTCATATGACAATATGTTTACTGGCGAAGAATCAGTGGATATGTATATTTTGCTATTAATATCAAACAAAAATATTTTGTCAATAGAGTTGTGGCAGTTCATGATAAAGTTATCCAATAAATTTTCAATGAAAGGTAGTTCGAGAATTAACTTTTGTGTTATTCTTGAAAATGCTTCATAAATTGAATAATCAAATATGCTTGTCAAATAAAAGTTTATGGCCACATTTTCTATACCTAGATCCAACAACTCATCTTGGATTCTTTGCATAATATCTCTTTGAGTGTCCAGTTTAAAGTCTTCGTTCAAACTATCAACTTTATGAATTAGAACTTCAAAGTTGATGTTAAAGTCATCACTAGTATCATTATTGGCTTTATGAAATTTGTAAGCTAGCTCAATAAGCATTGATAAATTTGCTAAACTGGCCAAATACTCAGAAGTCGAATCTACAACATATATGATTGTTCCCACATCGTCAAAAAACTTCGAAAATCCAGAGTTTTTGTAAAACGCATCTTCTATATCTTCGTTGCTTATTTCTCCTATTCCTTCATTAACATTATTTTTGTTTACTAAATTGTTATTATAGTATAGTTGCTGTAGTTGAAGAATTTCATTCATATCAAAGTTTTCAATCTCATATATCTTCAGGTCAAGTAATTTTCCTTTAAGATTCTCGATTATATTAACGTAATTCCCCAGGTTTATAACGTTATTCTTGGCTTGTACGTCATTGCTGAAAAGAACTTTACTGATTGAAGATTTTCCAGATCTATCCAGTCCCATTAATAGCACTTTTTTCTTCAATCCTAATTGAGAATCTTCAGATTGAGACGATTTATTCTTTTGTTTATCGTGATTTCCTGCTTCTAAATCATGGGCTGAATCTTGAGAATTTAAAGACCCATTTGAACTATTTTTAACAAGTGATTCTTGAAAAGTCTTTGAGTTTGTTTTAACACTTCCATAATCGTTGTATGACATTATTTTTTAGTTGTAAATTTTAATTGGTTGCTTATATTATAAAATGACTTTTTTTAAAAATTTTAAAAATTATAAAATATGAACCACTTTATTGTGCATGTGACGAAGGGGTGAATTTGTTCTGTTTTTTTTTTCTTTAAAAAAAACTGTACATTAAAAAATTAATAAATACGATTAATAATCCAAAAGGCAAATATGAGTATGACAAGTATTATAAATTAATCATGATATATACATCGTAACTAAGAATCTAATCGGTTTCGTTACTTAACATTTCAAAAGCATTCTTGATGGCTTGCTTTGGAGCTTCTTCAGATTTTTTGGAAGCAGAACGGAAAGAAGCGGACTTAGCTTCTGTTTTGAAACCATTGTTGTTGACAGACTGATTTGAAGTATTCCAATTACCGCTATTGTTATTATTGTTAGCATTTTTGTAACTTTGGTTTCTACTAGAACCAAATCCTCTATCATTACCTCTACCATTTCTGTTAGATCTGTTATTTCTACTGTTATTTCTGTATTCTTGAGCTTTTTGTTTTTCTTCCAATTTCTTTCTTTGGATTTCCTTCATAGCTTCAGCTCTAACTTCTTCTAAAGATTTAATCTCGTTGGTATTGCTACTGCCTGGGTTATTTAGACTTTCTTCACTATATTCTTCAAACTTAAATATCATTCTGGAAGAAATAGTCTTACTCTTGATCAAAGTGTTACCAAGTTCTAAAGTAACCTTCAAGTTGTTTTGAGAGTTGCTTGCTTTACAGTGAGCAGTATATTTGGCACTGATGGTGGAAACAAACTCTAATAAAGCTTCAATAATATCGTCCTTGATAACACCCTTGGTACTGGCATTGGCAATGTTCTTAATCAAACTGAAGAATCTGACATTAATAATTTCGTGTTGTAAAGCATTAATGTTATACAAATAACCTATGATCTTGTAAAGACCCAAGTATCTTCTCTTTTTACCAATAGCTCTGTAGTATTCATCAGACATCATTTCAACGGCTTCTTCTTCTTCACCTTCCTTGACATTCCAAATGTCTTCTTCAGAACTACCGTTGATATCGTATTTCAACATTTCAGCGTCTAAGTAGTAATTGATAGCATAATGAGGAGGAATGTTTTCAATACCCTTGTCAGCTTCAAATGGTGGCCATTCAGATTTTGGAATACCCTTTTCTTCCCATTCTTCTTCAAGGTCATATCTTTTGTATTTCTCAGCCTTTAAGTAATATTCTTTGAAAATTGGTAAAGAATCTGGGTGAACGTGTTTCATACAGTCACCAATTAATCTGGCATATATCATACCCCATTGAGATTCATCACAACCCTTGAATATGGTCATTTCAATGGTTTTTGGAATAGACTTCATCTTGTCTTCTTTGAAACGAGATTGGTTCATCAAATTGATAATCTTAACAGAAACAGAACTGTAATTTTCAGCGGTTAACTTATTCAACAAGGACTTCAATTGTTTTTCAGTTTCATCTGGAGATAAAATTTCTTCCCCACTCTCAGTAACAATATTGACAACTTGAGTTTGAGATTTCTTCTTAGATTTCCAACCTTTTTCAGAAGTAGTAATCTTAGGAACATTAGCTAATCTTTCAGCTTCTTCTTCTTCAGCCTTCTTTTTGGCAGCAGCTTCTTCTTCGGAGTTGGCTAAACCTAGACCCTTAGATGGAACTTTAGAATAGTTGTTATCGTACTTGTTACCGTATTTATCACCATTTCTCTTGGACTTGTTTCTCTTGGAATCGTTCTTTCTGTTATCACCTCTCTTGCTGTCGTTGTTGTAAGATTTCTTCTTATCGTTATGTTTCTTGTATGGGGCTTGGAACAATCTGTTTTCTCCCAACTTCTTGTGCCAAGCTTCATCTCTAACAACGTTGTATTGACTTAATTCGAAAATGTCATCAAAAGTATAAACTCTGCCTTTAGATTCATCATCAGGAACAGTTCTCATGTGTTCTAACCAAATAGAAACTGGAATACCAGCTTGTGGGACAAGAGGTGGGTAGCCTAAAGAGTTTGAATTAGAGTTGAAACTGCTTGGTTTTCTATTTTCTTGAGAAGTTTGAGCAAATCTGCTGGCAAAGCTTTTACTTTGAGAACCAGAGAATCTCTTAGATCCTTCAGTAGAAGTAGTTTCGCTTGATTCTTCTGATTTCTTAGTTTCAGTTGGTTCCTCGGCTTTTTTGGCAGCAGCTTCTTCAGCTTCCTTAGCAGCAGCTTCTTCTTCGGCCTTTTTAGCAGCAGCTTCTTCTTCAGCCTTCTTAGCAGCAGCTTCTTCAGCAGCCTTCTTAGCGGCGGCTTCTTCAGCTTTTTTAGCAGCAGCTTTTTCAGCTAATTGTGTGGCCAATTGGATTTTCTTCAAAACAGAATCTGGCATGCTACTGGAAGGTTTAACAATAGATTGTTGAACAAAAGCATGTTGTTGAGAAGCATTGAAAACAGATCCGGTTTTGTTGGTTTCATTAACAGTGTTTTCAGCTTGACCCATAGGAATAGGAACAACCATTGGGTTCAACATATGTGGAGCTGAATGACGATAAATGCCATTAGCTGGGGGTCCATGGTTCATCTTGAAACCTGAATGTTGAGGCTTTTGATACTCACCTTTATTTTGAGGCTTTAAAGTAAAAGTCTTCTTGGGAACTTCTTCACTCATTATTATAGTGATTTGCAGAAAATGATATGAAAATTAGTAATACTATTGAACTAGCTATTAGGGTACGTGGTGCACTTTTTTTGTTTTTTTTTTCTCTTTAAATTGTCTTTTATGTTATAAAATATTTAGATAAACACTTCTATAATAATTTATGAAAAAATTGATCTATGTTTTGAGTTAGATTTTAAGGTAATAAAGAAAAATGTTGAAAAAAAAGAAAATGAAAATTGTGAATTACAAAGTTAGTTAAGTAAGTATTCAAACAAATCGATGATTCTGTTATTTGGTTCCTCCATTTAACTTCTTTAATTTAAAATTTTCAAATATTTTAAAATAACTTTTCAAGAAGGAAAAAACGAAGGAAAAAATCCCCTTCAGGCATGTAGACGCTGTGATAATTGGACGTGAAAAAAAATTTTCATCTTTTTAAAACAGCAAAAAATAATAAAAAAAAAGAAATAAAAAAATGATATCTCCGACCATTTTTACACGCACGTGATTGTTCACGTGTTTTGACTTTTGACTTTTTAATCAGCTTATTGATCACACAGAATATGCGTTAAACTGAGGGGCACAGTATGCTCCTTTTTTTTTTTTTTTTGAGTGTTTTTGCTACGTTGATATAACTTGTTTTATTGAGTGAAACAGGGAAATTGTCTTCCGATGTAACTCGGGACTATAGTGGCAATATCCGTTTTAGAAGGATATCGGATATAAGCAAGATGTGCACGGATAACTTCTAAAATGTCGTGCTTCTGGTGTTTTTCACGTACAGCATTCATCGTATGTAAAACAAAATGTATGTTAAATTACTTATATAGTTTGGCTTGGGCAATTGTTGTTTCGTCGTTTTTGTTCATAACCTTGGCAACAGCAAGTTCAAAGTCTTCTTGTGTCACGTGCACTCTACGTTCTCTCAAAGCAAACATACCGGCTTCTGTACATACACCTTTGACATCAGCACCTGAGCAGCCATTCATTTTTTCTGCTACTTTCTTTAAATCTATACCTCTGGTCAAATTCATCTTTCTACTATGGATTTTCAATATTTCAGCTCTTGCTTCCACTGTAGGAGGTGGGAACTCTATCTTTCTATCTATTCTTCCTGGTCTCAACAAAGCTGGATCTAGAATATCCAATCTATTTGTGGCCATTATAATCTTTATGTCTTTAGTGCTTTCAAACCCATCTAATTGATTTAGTAACTCCAACATTGTTCTTTGAACTTCTGAATCACCGCCACCAGAGCCTCCAGATCCTCTACTAGAACCAATAGAATCAATTTCATCCATGAATATAATAGAAGGTGCGTGTTCTCTAGCCATAACAAATAATTCTCTAACCATTCTTGAACCTTCACCAATGTATTTTTGTACTAATTCAGCACCAGATACCCTTATGAAAGTACAGTCGGTATGGTGGGCTACAGCTCTTGCTAGCAAGGTCTTACCTGTACCTGGAGGACCGTATAAAATAACACCTTTAGGTTGTTGAATACCCAAAGACTCGAACAATTCAGGATGCTTGACTGGTAATTCAATGACTTCTTTAATTTCCTTGATTTGCTTGGACAAACCACCAACCATATCATAAGTTGAGTCAGGTACTTTTTCAACCATCATCAAAGATACCAATGGATCCACCTTCTTGTCCAAAGCCTTGTATAAGACATAAGAATCACTCTTTAAACAAACTCTCATGTTTGGTTTTAAAGTCTTGATATCTATGGACTTATCCACATCAACAATGTATTTACCATCAGGTTGTAACTTTACTAATACCTTTTTATCGTTGACTATCTTGATTATTTCACCAATGTATGAAGCAGGCTCCAATAAATGTTTTAGTTCATCTTTCAATGATTTTACTCTATCGTTTAAATCATTTCTTTGAGACTCTAATCTGCTTATGTTTTTTTTCTTTTCAGACAATCTCAAATTCATCTCTTGAATTTGAGATGTATAATAAGTATCGATTCCAGGCATAGTGTATGGTGTTTAACTTGGTTTGGAATGTATTTCTTGTAAGTTACTTCTTCCTTTGGGTGGCAAAAAAAAAAAAAAAAAAAAAGAGCGAATAAAAACTTTTTTCATTTGATAATTTGTTGGTGTAGCGAATTGGGATTTATTATTGGTGTTTTTTTTTTTTTTGGTGTTTTATCATAAAGAAAAAACGGATATAACACGTCGATCTGTAATTTAAGAGTGCAAGAATGTATGAAGGGTATTTTCTATTTTACAGTGATGAAATAACAACCTGAAGATGATATATAGTATATATGTTACAGTTGGTGCTACCATTCCATTTGATGGGATAGTAGATACTATATTTAATGAAGCAGAAGATAATTTCTTTAAACAGCTGAAAAAATTGAACACTACAGAAAAATCAACAGTTAATTTGGTTGTGCAATGTGGAAATACTTACGAGCGTTTGTATAAGCAACATATAGAAACTAGATGTCCAAATAAAGTCACGAATAAGTTTGTCAACAATTTAATAACAATATTAGATACTAATGAGTATAAAAATGCTACTTTAAAATTAAGTGAACAACTTGAATTAAACGTAATTTTTTTCAAATTATCAACAAACATAAATAAACTTTTGTCAGAGTTAAGCCCTGATTTTGTCATAACACATGCTGGAACAGGATCTTTATTGGATGCTTTGAATATAGAGAAAGTGAAAATTATAACTGTTGTTAATACAAGCTTGATGAACAACCATCAATTAGAGATAGCAGAAAAATTTGAACAATATGGAGTAGTAACGTGTTGCAGAGATTTGGCTGAGTTTGAAAAGATGGTAAAAAATGATGAAGACAGTATTTTTGACAAATCGAAAGATAATGGGAGGGGCAAAAATATGATTAGAGGGTACAAAAAAGAGTTTGAATATGATATATTACTATTTTAATTAAAACCATAATATTTCCATTTACGAAATCATCATAATTATGTAATGACTTTTAATCTTCAAAGATAAGAAAATGATTCCTACCTTCTTTTTTTTTATTCATTTTGATGGGTGAACTTAAACTCCATTTTTTTTAGTAAGAAAAAAAAAAATGTTAAAGTGTGTGGGTACACAGCCACATGTTGATAATTAGATAAGCTAAAAAAAAATAATAATAATAAAAAGTTGATGACTAGATGATTCAAAAAAAAAAAAAAGAAAGTCAAAGATAACAGCATTATGGTGTTTAAATATATCAACATCATAAATTTCAGTTTTGTTGAAGGGATTTTATATATATATAGAAATTACTATTAATAAATGAATATTTTTAAAAGAAAGTATTTAAACGATATAGGGGTAAACGAATAAAGTTTGAAGTATACATCCCAATAAAAAAAAACACCCCACACACTCTATAATTTTTTTTTAAAAAATAACTCTGTCAACGAAATAAACCGTTTATAAATCATTTATTAAAAAGAGATTCTGAAACCCAAAAAAAAAAAAATTAACACTATTTATACTGCTATTTGAAATTATAATTCTTTGATCTGATAAAGTTTTTTTTTTTTTTTTAATATTTGAAACAGCTTTTAAGGAATATATCTCCAAACCCAAGGAATAGTAAACCATCTGCTACTAACAAAAACATACTATTAACATTTCCTTTATTATTATTAACCTATAGGTAATGTCAAGTACCTCATTAAACAAATTCAGTAATATATTGTTGTTCAAACACAAGATAATGAGCAAGTATACAGAATCAAGAACCAAGCATCAAGAAGAATATTTTGACCCAAAAAGTCCAGACAGTTTATCTACAAAACAAGAAGATGCAGATGTTGAAGATAACAATTTGCTAGACGACGCTTTTGAAAAGAGAAGCAATAATTTTTCTGTGTATTTAGATCATCGTGACGATTACGGGTCCGATGTGTTTTTGACTACAAGATCAAATTCCCCATTATCGCAAACAAGATCAACAAATACAGTAAAGCCACTAGTTGAGAGAAAGGTGAGCTTTTCAAAGCCAGCAAGAGTGCCCAAGGATGAGGGAATCACGCTACTTGAAAAGAAAAGATCTTCCTCCATAGCCGCTTCTCCATTGCTCCTGACTACCACAATAAGCAATACCAACAAGAAAAACAGAAGACAATCGGCACCAGTCACATCTGTAAACACACATCACACCAAAGAACAAATTGTCGATGAGATGGAAAGAGAGCAAGAGAGAGTTGTTTTGAAGCTAATGAAACAGATCCATGACTTGAAAACAGAAAACCAACATTTAAAAAGAGAACTCACAGCTTTCCAGGGATCTAGAGGCAATTCCTTTTCCAAAAGAACCGACACCTATAGTGACAGAAACAGTAGTATGAGTTCTGTGTTTCCTTCTCATACCAGAACATTATCAAATGCCTCAACAGTTTACAATCCTAGAAACAATTCTGTTTCAACAACTTCATTCAGGGAAAATGTATTAACTGATTTTGAGTCTTTGAAGTAATAATTTACTTTTGTTCTTTTGCCATATATATATTATGACCTTTTTTTTTTTTCCTTTTTAACACGAACATTTAAACAAACATTAATTATCGAGAGTTACTGTGATGTTTCAGTATAGATTTTTATATTCTTTTGATTATGGAAAAGAAAAATAAAACGTTTTATATTGATTGATACTTTTTTTGATTTGGCTTTCTTTTAAATCAAATATTTGATGAGTATATTGGATCAATGCGTATCTGCCTCATAGATTTCTTTCTCTTTTGTTTTGCAGGCATTGAAAAGTCAAAATAAAAATTAATCTTTCATTTTTCATATTTACATTTACTAAATTATTTTTTCTATTAGTTAAAACAAAAAAAGTTTTTTTGATAATGTGCAATAAAATAAACTTTTTGATTTATTATTAGCAAATGTAAACAAAATATAAGCAAGTTACGTGATTGTGTTGAACGAAAATGCGATCAAACATGTTTTCTTTTTTTGGCCATAAAATCAACAAAAAAAAACGAATAATTTTTTTATGTGGTATTCATTTTGTGCTGAGAATTCGTTGAGGTCATAAAAAATAAGGGGTGAATGAACCAAATTCAAGGATAGTGTCCAATTGATTCTGTTTTTGTAAGTCAGAATATTGCCTTGATCTTAATACGAACACACTTTTTTTTTTAGTGTACATTTTTTTTTTTTGGTGAAAAACAAAATATAATTCGACAATAAAAAAATCTTTAGTGTTCAACTCATTCCAAGATATATTTACTTTGCTTAGTATATTATCGGACTGAACTAGTCCGCTTATGGGGAGGGGATTTTTTTTTTTGTTTTAAACCGTATCTTGTCGGAAAAAATTTTAAATGTTTTAAAAATAATTTGGCAGAAAACAATACAGGTAATAGGGGTTAATAATGATGTCACCTGTTTTTTTTAAAAAAAAAATTTCACATATCCTAAAACACACAAGTTGGATGAAACTCGGTGCGAAAAATTTAAACCAAACTAATGTTGTAATAGTTAATATTGCACGGATTATGTTATGTTACAAAATGTCGACAAATTTCATACTCGATTAAAACTTGTTTTGAGGTATGTCATTGCTACTGATTACATTTGAAATTGCAATCATTTTAATAATAGTTCTCCTTTTTTTTTTTGCCCGAGTACCACCAAAAAAAAAAAGAATTTGCGAAAAAAAAAATTATCGCTTTGTATCTATTTTTAAAATAATGCAGGAATGTTTCAGAAATAATAGGCCCGAAACTACCAGCATAAGTAAAAATAGTATTTGGAGGGAAAATTAAATACGAGAAAAAAGTTGACTTGATGAATAGATGGTCCTAGTCTTGAAATTGATTCTTGTTTACTTTCTCAGTTGAATTCTCTGCATTTTTGTATTATAATAGAAAAATAAATTTTTGTTTTTTTTTTTTAAAAAAAACCTTTACGTAGCATTCCCTATTAACAAAATTAAAATTCATACATGTTTTGGTTCTTCAGGACAGTCTCCATCACCTGATATATTAAAATTTATTTTAAAATCATTTCATTAAAATGTTTAAATACTATAAATACTTTTAGTTTCTATTATTCGCAATTGAAGGTATAAGAAAATTTATTAAGTGAGAATTATAAAAACAAACAAAAAAAACTGGGTGTAATAAAAAATTGTATTGATTTTTTTTCAAAAAAAATGCAGAAGTTATAACAATTGAAAATGTAAGCAGTCGAAAAAACTGTTCTCTAAATTCATCATTAAAAGTGTCCCTTTTTTTTTTTTTAGCTCAATTCTTCAATACAACAAAATGTACTTTTCGGAGTTTTATTATTCTCCTGTATAGCCAATTGGAAAATGTTGATGCATTTGCTTTTTTTTTTTTACATGATTTCATATATTATGAGAAAAAAAACTAAAATTTTTAAAGACGTATTTAAGCACGAGGTTTATTATTTTTTTAGTTTTTCACTCTTTTTAAAACTATTCTTAAGTTCTGGTTTTACAAAGAATTAAATTATTTTATTAGATAATGATGTTTTTTTTTTTTATGTAACACTCTCCTTTTGTTTGCTTCTTTGAAAATATTTCATCTATCTGGAGCCCTACACACCTACATATATTCATCATTCATTAAAATTCACATTGTAATTTTTTTTTTTTTTCCCAAGAAAAAACAAAATAACCTAAACATTGTTATTGATTTAAAACACATTATTATTTGTTCAAGTTAGATCATATCAGGAAATTTAAATAAAAAATAAATAAAGCATTTTTCTGATCAACTATATCAAAATCGTGTTTCTTAATACTATATTAGATACAGTCATTATTTACCAAACTGCAAAATCCTTCTAATAAACAAGTAGCATTTCATTTATTTATTTTTTTCAATTCGGGAATTTCAAGTTTTTTTGATACTACTTAAACAAAAGTAACGAATCTTAAAATAAAAAGGCGAAGAATCATTATAAAGCAGAGATTATTAATCTTCTTTTTAATAGAAATAAACAACTTTTTTGTTAGGCCAGAAAACCAAGTTTGTTCAAAGAAGGACCAAAGAACAAAAACAAAAAAAACCGGTGCCATCTTGTTTTGTTGTTTTTTTTTTTTTAAGTTTCAAGTAAATCATTCACGATTACGAGTACTTTTTTTTGATTGTGCATTTGATTTTTTACAATAGTTCCTATAAACAAAATAACTATTGTAAAACAACTAGAAATTATAATCTAGGGCATTTGGAGAATTGAAACAAGAAGATCCAGATTTCCATCAAACTATTGACATTGTGTAAACAAATAAGTTTATCAATTTTTGATCAATTTTATTCTTCAACAAACCGGAATTTGTTCTTTAAACATAAAAAGAAAAAAACATTTTAGAAGCACAATTTGAAGGAATTTAACAAAAAAAAAAAAAAAAAGAAGGATTATTAAAGCCATTGTTAGTTCAAGCAAAGAAACTCAATTTAATTCCAACTAAATTTGCGAAATACTGGAAACTTCATTATCGGATAATAACAAAACATACAATTGAAGTATGGCATTTAATAATAGCAAATTGCAAAGTAATCATAATCCCACAAATGAGAAAGCTGAGGATGTTCCAAATGTCAGTAGACCAAAAAACAACTCACAGCAAACTCTGCTGGAAGGTTCGCAGGTACAGAACAGCAATCAATCTTTCTATAATGCATATAAAGGAAGCAATGCATCTAACTTAACTTTGACTACTTCTAATGGTTCAATAACTCAATCTCAAATGATGAACAACCCATACCTCCATAAGAATAGTGAAGGCTCGTTTTCAAGTGTTGGTAATATTAACTCAGTTCCATACAACTATCCGGTGAGCCTTATACCTAATGACTCACTCAATAACCCCGTGTTTTATTCACCAAATCCATTGGTTCCAGTAAACTTGAATCAATTCAATCAGACTGTTCACTTCAATAACCCTTTTCAACAATTTTCAGATAATAATGCACAACTGTATAATTCGAATCCTGGCATCCCTCACCAACGAAACTTTCCACACGAGCTTCCTTCATCAGGGCTTAAACCGGAATTTCCTTCGTTTTTGAAATATAACTTGGATGCTCAAAAACAATCTCCAAATAGCTTGTTATTTAGTTCCAACTTTAACTTTGGTGTGCCCAAAATAGCCATGGGAACCGTAAACAACAAAGTAACGGATACAAATATGCAACCTAGAACATCATTGAATTTACCAACAAGGTCTTATAACGACACAACTAATTATGTTGATCCATTGTCGTCTAAAACTGTTGTTTTTCCAGACAAAAACAGAATAGATAGTTTTCAACTAAACAGCAGAAGGCCTACGATTAATATTTTGGATGATAAAAAAATAATTAAGCATAGGCCGCTGTGTAATTTGTGTGGAAAGACTTTTTCTAGAGCATCTTCTTTGAAAACCCATATTTTTACCGTTCATGAAAGAATCAAAAAATATCAATGCCCATACAAAGAATGTAATAAGAGGTTTACAACAAATAGTAATATGAGGAGACATGTGCGGATTCATGAACGAAGTGATTCTAAATAACGATGTAATGTATATAATGATAATGAAAAAAAAATATAGGGGGTATTTTTTCTCACTCCAATGAATTATTTACAAATTATTTATTTATTTTTTTTTTTTTAAAAAAAGTCATTATAGATTATAAAACTTGTCCAATGAAGCATGTGTTTCTTCGTATGTTAATTAAGTGTACTATAACTTTGTTAACAAGATTTTTTTTCGAAATTGGCGACGAATTTACATAGGTGATAACCAAAGCCGATAGGCCATTTCGCATTTTTAGAAATTACTTCTTTAGGATACATCTGTGATTTAATTAATCCAAAAAAAAAAAAAAAATTTAAAAGTGCTTTAAACTATCATGTAAGAAAAGAAACGAGAATTTTGTCTTGTTTTGATTTTTTATGTAAAGTTTTGGCATAGTGTATAAACATTTTGTTGCTAAAATGTTCTTTTTGGTATTGTTATTACTATTCCAAGAATCTTGTTCTGAAGGCAGGAAACAATTTTTTTTTTTTTACCTCAAAACCTTGTTTTCTCTTTAATATCTTACTTTTTTATTAACTCAAACATGTATTAAAAAAAGGATATCTAGCAAAAGAAATTATAAAAAAAGGTTTAATATTTAAACAGGGTTGAAATTCCTTGAAGTTTTTTTTTTAAGTTTGGAGTTTATCCGTTGAGGTGTGTATCTAACGATTAATATAAACAGTAAGCAAAATAACCTTAACTTACAAATTATTAATAACCAAAAACAAAAAAACAAACCTTAAATAATAATGACTGCTTTCATTAAAAGTTTGCTGTTACTACACACAATCAGTAATTTATTTAAATGTTTGGAAGCTGCTGCAACTACTCTGACAAGTATTTCAATAGTAAATACAGCTGACATACTTACAGCTATTACACCAGTAATTTCGACAGCATCTCAAGTTGGTTCTGATGGTACTACCACATATTTAGTTATTCCTGAAGTTGTTGCTGCTAAAACTTCTACCACATCAACAAGTTATTCTCAAAGCAGGGGTGCCACGGCTACTTCGTTATTAACCAGTACTGTTTCTACTAGCACTATCAACAGTGATACAATTTTGTATAATACCATAATAATATATGTTGTTCCTTTAACAACCACTCTAGCTGATCCAACAGCAATTACTTTCACCACTACTTATGATTTTTGCCCAACTTGTGATGTTGTTACTAGCATTGCCACAGAATCCGTTGAAATTTACACTACTTATACCTTCTGGACTGGTACTACTGCCAGCACATATTCTACTTTTACTACTTCTACAAGCGGCACTCACATTACTACCTACTATGTTGAGACCCCAGAGTTCAATGGCACAGCTACGGTTACAACCGGTTGGACTGGTACATATGTTACCACATATTCCACTGGTGTTACAACCATCACCGGACCAAATGGTTATGAAACTGTTTCCACCACTTACTTTGTTGAGACTCCAGAGTTCAATGGCACAGCTACGGTTACAACCGGTTGGACTGGTACATATGTTACCACATATTCCACCGGTGTTACCACCATCACCGGACCAAATGG
>ERZ794936.681-NODE-681-length-14176-cov-33.420296_pt1 | contig 14176 bp, 10 predicted proteins | sample MGYA00511083_ERZ794936 | MGnify/ENA primary metagenome ERZ794936 (study PRJEB30137, sample SAMN04331409) | food metagenome | isolation source: Y2 must sample point D1 replicate A | place: Australia: South Australia | collected 2014 ... | reverse complement strand
AGTGGTAGTGGCTCTGACTCTGAAAGCGGAAGTCGCAGTGAAAGCGGGTCTGAATCTGGGAGCGGTAGCGGAAGTGGATCTGGATCTGGATCTGGCAGTGATAGTGGTAGTGGAAGCGATTCAGGCTCTGAAAGTGGTAGTGGAAGTGGTAGTGGTGGTGGGAGTGGCAGCGGGGGTGAAAGCCAGAGCGGCTCAGATTCCGAAAGCGGTTCTGGAAGCAGCGACGGGGAAGAAAAGGATGCTGTCATTACTAAGAAAAACACCAGATAGCTGCGATAACATGAATAAACTTTTGCCAAGGTGTAACTACGACAAGCAATCAAGATATCACGTCAATATTCATTATTATATACTACCCAACAAGACCTTTTCAACTTGCATTTGCTCATGCTTATATTTTCTAGTATTTCAACATTTTATCTTGCTTCAAAAATATATAAATCACTATTGGTTTGACATTATTGTACATATGTTGGAAAGGCAAATTTGCAAAAAAAATCCTCAACCAATAACATTGTTGAAGGAGCCTTCCTTTTTCTTGGTTTCCCAAAAAGTCGTATCCACATTGTGATTACCGTGATAAATCCATCCGTTTTCTGTAACATGGTATAGATTGATGGAACCACCGGAGTATGCATCTCTATGAGCGGCTGCCAAAATAGATCTTTTACCCAAATATAAAGCTTCCTCTACAGACAAATCCCATTTGTAATTACTATCCAAAACACCGTAAGCAAAAGTTTGACCAGACCCTACACAAAATAAATCACCTTTTAATCTAGTCCCATCAGAATCGACATAGTATATAGTAGGTCCTTCCTTTTTGGTGTATCCACAAATCATGGTCCCCATTGATAGACCTGCACCTTTATATTCATACACCAAGTTCCCTAAAATTTTAGAGGCTGCAGCAACAGAAATTCTTTCCCTTGATTTCAATTCGTGTAGTCTACATTGAGAACCCAACCATGTTTCCCAGTACTGACAATCAGCGGCCCCACCAGCCAAAGTACCCAAAAGAAATGGATTAATTTCAATGACTTTTTTCACTGTTTGAGAAGCAATCCATTGTCCTGCAGTGGCTCTGGAATCTACCGCAACGATAATACCTCCTTGAAATCTGAAGGCCAATGTGGTTGTACCGTGGGCAATCTTGATAGCACAATCTGGGTTTTTCGAGTCATCGGTGTGGGCTCTTAAGAACTCAGCTGGAGTGGAAATTGGTGGCAATTCCATGACTGGAGCCAGACTGTTGAATCTGGAGGCCCCATTTATAAAGTTATTTTCTAGAAACTCTTGTTCTTCTTCTGCAGTATTTGCTGAAGATAATTCTTTAAAAGCTAGGGACGAATGGCCCTGTAGTTGATCAGCAATGGCATTCAACATGGTTTATAGTTTTTTTTTTTTTTTTTAGGTGTTTCCTCTTTGATCTTTTTCTTTCCAATGCCTATGTTGTCAAACACATGAGAATATAGGAACTTAGATAATCGGTTCCCGTTAGTGGTCAGCCTTTTAAGGTTTGCCACCCTTCACTTGATCAAAGATGAGAAAAGTGCCGAAGCAAAATAAGAAAAAAACAACCTCCCCAAGGTCACGCGACCCTGACCAATTAGTTTTTTTTGTTAAAAACTATCTGTGACATTTAATGTTATTAATATGCACCCAGACACTATTTACAAACCCACACACAAAATAAAAAATTTGCAAAACAAAAAAAGGCAACTGAAATCTCAACTTGCTATCTTTTTTTTACTTGAAATATATATCTTTACTACTATTAGTCATGCTAAAAGGTGGTCTGCACTGGTGTGACAGGTATGGTAGATTATAGTATCTGCTTGTATTACCCAAAGAGGCAAAACAGTTATTTGCTATATGAACAAAAACACTATATTTCCAAGAGTATTGATCCACTGATGTTCCGACGTTTCTTTTTCACGACTACCTATATATTATTAAGATTATTGGAAATTCTGAAACTGGTGAACATTCTATATCCATATTTTTCCATTCATCGAAAGCTACAAGTTAGAAGTTGGATTGCATTGGATATGATTTTGGTAATTAAGAGCTCGTTTTGATGAAATTTTTACATTAGTTAGCAAAGGCCTAGGGTCGTTCAAATCCTGCATCAAATTTTTTCTTCTTGCTTCCTTCTTGTAGCATCCTTCGTACACATTCCTTCTTGAGGGGGCTCTCACATGTTTAACTCTTCATGTTAACAAACATTTCATGGAAATCTTCTTTCCATAAGAGAACACGTAAGCTCCAACCACACACCTCACAAATACCTAGCCCAAGATGTCTGCTAAAGCCCAAAATGTTATGAGAGACTTGAAAATCGAGAAATTGGTTTTGAACATTTCCGTTGGTGAATCTGGTGATAGATTGACCAGAGCTTCCAAAGTTTTGGAACAATTGTCTGGTCAAACCCCAGTCCACTCCAAAGCCAGATACACTGTCAGAACTTTCGGTATCAGAAGAAACGAAAAAATTGCCGTTCACGTTACCATCAGAGGTCCAAAAGCCGATGAAATCTTGGAAAGAGGTTTGAAAGTCAAAGAATACCAATTGAGAAGCAGAAACTTTTCTGAAACCGGTAACTTTGGTTTCGGTATCGAAGAACACATTGACTTGGGTATCAAATACGATCCATCTATTGGTATTTACGGTATGGATTTCTACGTTGTCATGGGTAGACCAGGTAACAGAATTGCCAGAAGAAAGAGATGTAGAGCTGCTGTCGGTAACTCTCACAGAGTCGCCAAAGACGACACCATCCAATGGTTCAAACAAAAATTCGATGCTGAAGTTTTGGACAAATAAGCGTAGTCAAAAAAGAACATATTTTCAAAAAATATTTCAATCTGTTAAATTTGCAAATTATTACGTCACGTATATAAGATGATTTATCTTCATTTGTATTTAGAGAGTTTATTTTTTTTGTCAACACTATTTTAATCAACTTTATTCAATTACATTAATGACTTTTGATTTTGTTTTTCAAAGAAATTTTTTGAAAAAAAAAAACAAAAAAAAAACAAAAAAAAACACAAACGATAGGGAACTGGATGAACTAATAACCCATGCGTTGATCAATCTGAATTGGCGTTAATGTTTTGGATCAATTGTTCCTTCCATTTGTTATTTAAGCTTTCTATCAATGGAATATTTTTATTTATTTCAGCGGCATTGTATCTGTCCAAACTCTCAGAGTTTTTCAAGCTTTGCTCTAATCTTGATTGAAGATCACCTGCAGATGAGTTCAAACAGCGGTTGAGCACCACACATTGTTTGCTCACAATGTGGTTATCCAGTGCGCCCTTCAAATGTAACTGCTGATGTTTGAGATACGCATACTTGATTTTTTGGAGCTCCAGTGAGGAACGTTCCACTTTCAGTTTTTTGCTTGGTATGCCCGGTAAAGTCAGTGAAGAATCAGTCTCAGAAACTGGTCTTTTAGATTTGTTTGCTTCGTGGAGGTGCTTGAAATAAGAAATGGGAAGGGGATATTTCTCTCGCACATGTGGATGAAGATTAGAATTATCTTGTTCAAAAGTTTGTGTTCTGCTTTGCGTTGCAAGAATATCTATCATTTTTTCTGTCTTTCTTTTGTATCCAGCAAAACCAGAAGACCGAGTGTCGATATTGCTTGAAGGATCATCAACAACGGGTATGTACTCTATCATGGCTCTTAACGGCTCGTATCTTTTTTTGGTGTTGTCAAGTTTTTCAATATGGCATGCGCTATATCGATTGTCTTCAAGCATGATTGTTCTTTTTTTGAGTATCACTGTGATTAATAAACAAGTTCTTCAAGTTGGGTTTGGTTCTTCTATATATTTAGTAAACCCCATAATCTTGTATTCTGAGAGATACATACTGGAATAACTTATCATTTGGTCAACACCTACACTTCTACGTCCTACTTATTCACGATTTCCTCCTCTCACACGTGACAGCAATTTACAAAAGTTTTCAATTTTTTTTCATTTTTTTTTTTCTAATGTTTTTTAGTTTTTTTTTTTTTTTTCCAGTAGATCGTTGAAGATTCTACAGCTCATATGATAAAAAATTGAAAATTTAAAAACTCTGTGAAGAAGAGCGTCCTCAACAGAGTTTCATAATCTTCATACCAAATTGAAATACTGACAATCAAACAGGATTACCACACCCATCAAAATGCTAAAGACACAGAAGCTTTTTGCCACGGGAGCCGGAAGATACGGACTTCGCGGTCTACAGGCAGGATTACCATCTCAAACGCAGGCCTATGCAAACTATTCCAGTGCTGCTCCAAGTCCCAACTCCCAGCCATACAACACCAAACCGGTTATCAAGGAGTTTGCAACTTCTGAACAAGTGAAACCGTTTCAACAAGAGTTGGACACCTTTATCGAGTACTTGACGACTCCTAAAGCGTTGAAAGTCTTGTTGTACAGACCAAAAAACAAACAAAGAATTGTCGAATTTGATTTGAAAGACCCAGTGACCGGGAAATTGCTTGATCAAAGACCACCTTTCACTCCAATTTCAACAAAAGTCTTGACCAATTTTTTGCTAAATGCACAAAACAAAACCGACATCCAATGGGTGATGTACCAACTTAAAAGATTGAAACCAAAGCATAAGATGTTTTGGTACAACTATTTGAACAGTGAGCATTTTGCCCTATTGAGTTATCTTTCCCTTTTGAAAACCAATCAGCATAGCGAAGTTGCATATTTTTTCAGCAAAAATTTGGGCAGTTCAAGCTCTTTTGTCCATGCAAAATTGGGGAGTGTATATGATATTGAAAACTATTTCAACTGTGCCGTTTCGATCAAGTTGTTGAAAAAACATCTTTTCCATAAAAGTATTCCTAGCAAAAACGCCATGAACATCAAAATCCAACATTACTACGACAATGTTTTGAACAAAGCCGAAACCGATAAAACTGGTTTGGCAAAAGTCTTGGTGAATCAGTTGACGCAAGGATCCCACCCTATTCTTGGAGAGTTGAAGTCAAACATTAATTTGCCAGCTTTGCCTCAATCCACACAAGAAATCGATGCATTGCCATTGAACAAATTCGTGAATTTTGTAAACCAGCATCCATTGACTTATATCTCTACAAGAATCCTAGAATTGGTTGGAAACAAAACTCCAGAAGTTTTGCAGTTCAATAAAGATTTTAAATTGTCCCTGGAAAAAAGCCAGAAACCAGATATTTTTGACGATTTGTTTGCGCAATACAAAGAATGCATTGCAAACGAAAAAGACAAGCGTCAAGAAGCTCATTTGGAACTTGTTGCTTCAAGAAAAGCTCAAAAGAATGCAATCAATTCGGAAGCAGCTGGTGAAATAAGCAGCGAAGCCACTGCTTGATTCTTTCTTCTCTATCTTTTGATGGAACGCGTGAACCGCTGGCTCTGCTTAGTTTCATAAGAATTCAAAAATATCTTGTACATATATTGCAAAGTGTATAGCTAATACAAACCCCCCTGTGAGTCATCAAAAATTTGCATTTAACAACTCAGATATATAATGCTTGTCGAATTGACTTGCTGCATTACAATAAGCTCCTGGTTCTACGTAGATGTGGTTTCTACCCGACCGGACACAGACGAGAAAATGACTAAGTACTGGAAAAGTTGCGATGCGTGCATTCAATTTTTTTTTTTTTTTTTTTTTTTTTTTTTTTCACTGCTATTCAGTCAGTAGTAAGCTAACGAGACTGGAACGATGTGCAAACGGATCATCTTGTATTGATCAGTGATTTTAATTATAAATATTGCATAAAAGTTGGCTTGAATTCCACAAACATTTGCTTGTTGGTTATTTGAGACAAGAAACAAGAGCCCAATTCATTAGGATTGCAGTCTATGAGTGAAACAATGTCTAATAGTGTTCAGGAAAAAAAAGAAGCTGTTGAGAACAGTGCTGGTAGTAATGAAACAAACAAGCCTTCTCCTTCTGGTGCTGCCGACAAGGATGCCACATCTAGCAAGGAGTCGAGTGAAGGATCTGGTGGATTGAGCAACAAAGAGATGAAGGAGTTAAAAAAGCAGGAAAAAGCGGCCAAGAGAGCAGCCAAGAAAGCAGCTGCAAGTGGGATTTCCATTGAAAAACAACAACAAAACGCCGAGCTGAAGAAAGAAAAGAAGCAAAAACAGAAAGAAGCTGAGTTGAAGAAAGAGCAAGAAAAGGAACAAAAAATCAAGGAGCGGAAGTATGGTGCAGCAGGGGGAGCAGGGTTGGCGTCCAAATCCACTTTGTTTGGTCATTTGGAAACAGCTGCAGAAAGAAAAGCTTCCCTTTTAGCTGTAAACGCCGTCATCAGCTCTACAAAACAAACAAAGATCACTTCCCAAGGGTTGTCTTTGCAATCCAGCATTTTTAATAGCAGCCCGGAACTCGTCGGCCAACCGCAACCAGATAGCGTTGGTGTTCCAGGAACGTGCTCCATCATTCCAGACACTATTCTAAAAGAAGTTTCTGGATCATCAGAGTTGACACAACAGATCAAAGACTTGATCATTAACAAGGACATGTTGCACAAGGCCACTTTGAAATTGACCGATGATTTTGCGAAATACAACATTGTTGGATCTACTCCAAGATGTTTGGCAATGTTGGAAGTATTTAAGCAAATAATTTCAGACTATCAAACACCACCAGGAACGATTTTGTCAAGAAATCTTACTCAGTATCTTTCACATCAAATTGATTTCATCACCAAGGCAAGACCGTTGAGTGTGACTATGGGAAACACGATTAGATGGCTTAAACAACAAATTTCCATGTTGGACGTTGATGTTAAAGAAAAAGATGCGAAACAGTTGTTGTTAGAAAGCATTGATATGTTTACTCAAGAGAAAATCAAACTAGCCGACAGGGTGATTGTCGAAAGCGCATCACAACATATTCAAAACAACTCCACTATTGTAACATATGGATGTTCTGAAGTTTTGAAAGAGTTATTTGTGCACAATAAAGTCAATTTGAAAAAAGATTTCAAAGTTATCATTGTTGATAGCAGACCGTTGCACGAGGGTAAAAAATGCGCTGATTATTTGAAGGACCAAGGTTTGGACGTCATGTATTGCATGATCACTTCTTTGGCATATGTTTTCCAAACTATTGATATTGACTATGTGATCATGGGGGCACATTCCATTTTGAGTAACGGTTTCATGTATAGCAGAGTTGGGTCTGCCATGTTGGCCATGACTGCCAAATTGAAAAACATCCCAGTTATCATTTGTTGCGAAACATTGAAATTTACCAATAGAGTTCAGCTTGACTCTTTGACCTTTAATGAATTGGCAGATCCAAATGATTTGTTAGGTGTGGAAACTGAATACAAAGATAAAGACGAGTTCAAAAATGTGTTATTGGAACAGTTTATTAAGGACAAGAAACAGTTTTTGCAATCCAAAGCAGCAATTGCAGAAAGCGGATCGCATAAAAACCACGGACAAAAAGCTAACATCAAAAACAAGCATAATGCAAAAGATAAATCGGAAAAATCTGTTTCAACAAAGCAGAAAAACGCTTCCAGTATATTGGAGAAATGGGAAACCAATCCAAATTTCAACATTTTCAATACGATGTATGATTTGACACCACCTGAGTATATCAGCAAGATTATCACTGAAAGCGGCGCTTTGCCTCCATCTTCAGTTCCTGTAATCATCAGGGAATATAATAAGTAATGCAAACCTGTCTCTTTGATAAAATGCGCTTTTTGTAGTTTGTACATTTTGAAAATCTCATGATTATGGAGTAGAAATTCTTATTTTTGCTTGCTAGTTTTCTTGCTATTTTTGTTTGGGTTCTTATTTTTTTTTTTCTTTTTTTTGTTTTTTTTTGAGCTTCATGTTTTACTATTTACAGTTCAAAATTTTATATACGTACACAAAGGATTCAGCCAGACCCCACTTGCACTTTATCAAACGTTGTATCTCGATGTTGGATCGACATGAACAGGAGACCAAATACCCCTGACAGAATCGCTGTTAGATTGAACGTTTTTGTTTTTAGCCACATTTCTCAAAACGCTTCCGGAAGAACTCTTGATTAGATTCAGTTTTTCTTCAATTCTTGTACCGGTTAAATTTCTGATGCAGATAGGTTTTATTCTTTGGTTGGCGTAGTGGCCTGTGATTACAGGATGAGTCCCGTTCTTATTCACAATTTCAAACTCAATGTGTCTATTGGTCTCCAAGAGCTTGTTTATTTGCCCACTTTTCAAATATTGTCTAATGCCCTCTGAGGATCCACCCCAATTGCAGTACTGAATAGTGATCTTTCTGCATGCTGGAATGTACTGCTTGATTCCTGTCTGCACAATGGATTTCAGCTTGATAGGATTGACGGCAACGGGCATGTGGTGTATGTTTTCTTTATTGAGTGGTGGTAGTTGAGTTTGGTTTTTGTGATAGTGTTTTGTATTGGACTTAACTGCTGCATGCAATGAAACCTGCCTTCATGTAAACTTGCATCGAGCTTTTCCAATGAGTTTGTCCTTGGTTGAATGATACCAAATGGAAAACTTTGCATTTTAAAGCCGGGTGGTAAATACAGATCACATGACCACAGCTGATTAGAAGAAAAAAAAAAAAAAAAAGGTCCACACAGGTGCGTTTAACGGCCAAAGTAACAAAATTCAATAATTACACCGTCTGGAGTGCATTGAGCTCTGTAAGTTAGTTGAACATGCATGTTCTTCACACACATGCACCAGTTACCAGCACAATTAATTGATGTATTAAAAATTTACAAACCAAAAAGTACCAAAAATACACACACAAACACACGTATTGAAATGTCTTTTATCAAACCTGCAGCACATCTTTTCACTTTTTCCTTTTTGTTTGGTGGGAACATCTTCTACTCTTACATTGCTTCACCTATCGCTTTCAAGCATTTAGACAGGGAGAATTTTTCTAAATTGCAAAACAAAGTTTTCCCAATATTTTTCCAAATCCAGTCTTTGGCTCCAGCACTACTATTTTTGACCCTTCCTAGTAAATCCATTTTATACACTAAAGCCCCATTGATCTCTTTGGCCGTGTGTGCTGCTTCTGGGTTAGCCAATTTGGTTTGGTTGTTACCATGGACAAGAAAAGTCAAGGAACAAAGAAAACACTTGGCTCAGAAATACAGCGCAGAAGATCAAAAACATCTTTTGGAAATCGAAGATGCACCATTGAGAAAAGAGTTTGGGAAATCGCATGGTTTGAGTTTACTATTTAACTTGACCCATTGTGTCAGTTTAACTGTTTACGGGGCCTATTTAGTCAAGTTGTTGAAGTTTGTTCCAAAATAAGACCTATGGTTAAAAATGAAAACATTACCTGTAAATAGTTTAGCAAAAAAAATGCATAATAATTTGCACTAAATGATATTTTTTTTTTCGTTTTAAAATTCTTCATTCTCTTTCAATATAAAACTCTATATACAGAATATAAGGGATCCTTATTAAACAGGATCATGGACTATATTGCAAATATTTCTTTCACTTTCTCTCTCTCTCGCTCTCTCTCTCTGTCTCACTCTCAGGCTCACTCAGCTAAATTCTTGTAAGACAACTTATTCAATGTTGTCTTGTCCAGAAATGATAGGAGCAACGTTTGCTGGAGGCATAGCAGCAATCATCAAAGCAATAGTCTCGTAGATTGGTGCAGGAACAGATCTCTGGTAGATACTCAATAAGTTGACTGGGTTAGGAAAGATGCATAGAGCTTTGTAGAAACTAAAAGCTGCTTCCATGGCGAAACCTGGTTGCGATGCCAATTTTTCCCCATCTTCCACCAACTTTTGGAACAAAGCAGAATTGTCTTCACCCCCGGCAGCAGCTCCCGCAGGTAGAGGGTCTTTGGCCAATTCTGTGATGACGTACTTTTGGATTTCCACCAATTTCTCTTTGGCAGCTTCCGTTTCCCGGGCTTGCTGGTTTTTTTTAAAGTCTAGAGCTTTTTTGTGAAGCGATCTTCTAAATTCAACATTGTTTCTTCTTTGGTAATCAAAGTAGACTGCATAACCCAAGGCAGCAGTGGTCAGTAGAGACAAAGTGGTGTAAAAAGTTTTCATTCTTGGTATAGTATAGCTTTGGTCTTTTGTTCCAGTTTGCTGTTGAAAAAACTTTTTTTTTGGATTGAGTGCAATAACGATGCCAGAAGACAGATTATTATATTTAAGAAAGTGTTATACAGAAGAGTTAGCTAAATGACAATAAATGTTTATTAACCAAAGCCTGACTCAAGCAGCACCGCCCTTCAAAAAAAGTACAGAACCACTATTGGACATTCCGTTATGAGCACTTCCGATTGAAACTGAAAATTTTATTCACTAATTTCTCTTTTTGTCTTGTTTTTTTTTGTTTTAGAAAAACAACAACTTGTGAAGTCCGAATGCAGACCAAAATAAAAATAAAAAAAAAAACAAGCCGATAGTGCAGTTCTCGGCCTTCGGACACAATCGTTTCTTTTTGCATGATGCCTAGAGTTTGCATCAACGATTCAAGGCCATCAATGGTTGATTCAAAGTTATCATCTCTTTATCGGTCCAGGTTCTTTTACCCTCTAACACAAAAACCGCAATTGGAACAACACGAGTTCATTTGAATAGCACATATAAAAAAGAGAAAGACAAACATGGTAGCCAAAAACAAGAGATTGAGGGTAAAGGCAACGTCCAGAAACAAGCAGCAGCAACAGCAGAACGACCCAAGCCAGTATGATATAAGCCAACATATTGAAAACGAGTTGAGTGCTTTTTTGAAGCCGCAATCTGAAAATGAGAAATTTTTGTACCAGCATAAGGACACAAAGAAAACCAAGGCAGAAAGTAAGTCTTCCAGTTTCAAAGACAAAATCCTCAAATCCAACATCAATGATGCAACAAACATATCCAAGTCCGCGCTTAGAAGAAGAAAAAGAAAACTGAAAGATGACTTGAAACCCAAGATGAACGACCTTTTGGACTCTTTGGAAAACGAAGGGTTTCAAATCGAAAGCACAGATGCATCTTCTGATGGTGTGCGTGAACATAAACATGTAGGCGGAAATAGTGATCGTTCGAAAATCACCAAGATCACCGATAATACAAACTTTGCAGTGGCTGCACCATCATTTACACACTCCAAAACTTCTCAGCAAGGGGCTTTCAAAAACACAAACGAGCCAAGTATAAGAACGCAAAAGGGTGCCAAACTCTTGCAACAAAAGGAAAACGACCATTTCAAACAAGTTTTGGGTACAAAACAGTTTCAAACAAATACATTTGCGTCCTTAAGAGAAGTCATTGCAATGAAAAACTTGCAAGAGCAACAGAGCATGAAGAAGTAGTTTTATAAAAACAGTCCATATAATCTCAGTAATCCTTTTTCTTTTTCTTTTTTTTTTTTTTTATATTTGTTCAAATTCGAAACTGTTAATTTGTGATTCCCTTTTTCTGTGCCACCCTTTCTTTCTCCTTCTTTTGGTAATGTTTGTCTAGTTGATTGATCCCCGTATTTGTTACTCTTGGACACCCGTCTTTGTGTACTTCATTCATATAACATTGATAGCAGTAAAAACTTTGATTTTTCGCTTGATTTCTCGCTCCACACAATATGCAATCGTATTTGCTAGCACTATGACATATGTCACATACTTTAACGCCATACACAAGATTGTTCATGGAATCACACGAAACGCATTTCCCATCGCATCTGTCACACACTTTGCCCTCATAGGGTCCAACAGAGTTGTAGCAGATTTGGTGATCGTTTTGGTGAGTGGCCATTATGTCACTAGTTTGTTCCGTACTGTTGGGATTTTCCTACTTATGCGTTGTTTTGGTGAGATTCTGACCTGTAAAGCTTATGTGGAAAATGCGTTTAAATAAAGACTGTTGTGATCATGTAACTTGGTTGATTCTCTGAGAAAGCGGCTGGAGAAACTACATCTTGTAACACTTCAAAAGTATCCGGGTTACGTGAAATGGCTTTCTGGTATTTCAAATCTCAAGTTGGATTAGTAGAAACATCATTGTTATCAGAAGCTCAAATACAGATGAGATGAAGCGGTACAAAACTAGCATACGAGAACAAAAAACCCAATAGACTCAGCACACACAGAGCAAAATATTAAATACCCAAAAAACAGTTTTTTTTTGTACGAAATAGCTTAAAGAAATGAAATCCAAGAATCCCATTGATGTTGAGGCAAAATGCCCCATTTGTTTGGATCATTTGTATAACACCTGCGAGAAAAAGTACGTTGCACAAATCAAACCATGCGGACATCAGTTTCATTTTAATTGTTTGGATACGTGGCTGAAGCTGAAACAGAAACAAGAATGTGAGCATTCAAATCGTTTGCCCGCCGTGAGTGGAAACAAAGACGCCAAGTGTCCTTACTGCAGAACCTCGGGAGATTACATCGATAGACTTAAATATGATATCATTAAGCAAACTACAGGTTTATCACCACAAATATGCAACGTGCGAGCTTCCAAGAGGGTTTGTCTTACCTTTGAATACATATGGAATACCACCATATCCAGCAATACCAGTGCAGGAACAGCCATTGCATCGGCGGGAAAAGAAAACAACAAGATGATCTGTGATTTCACCAGAAGCTTTTACTTGATGAATATGGAAAAGGAGCGCAAGTATGAGATCAATTTGGTTGTGCGAAAGATTTTGGATACATTATACCATGAACATAAAAAGATCAACAAAAAACAGTACATCGAGATTAACAAAAAGGTTTCGAGGCAGCTGTACAATTGCGAACGGGAAAACCACAAATTGTTTGCAAAGAAATTGTGTGAAAAGGAAATAAACCATCTTTTCAACAAGGCAAAAGATTAAGTTCATGAGCATGGGATTTTTACATAGGAGTGATTTAGGCAAAATAATCATATATATATAAATATAGGCAGTCCAATGCATATATACGATTAAAAAAAAGATGATCATCATCTTCTTCTTGGTGGTCCTCTTGGTCTGTTAAACCTTTTCATACTTTCTGTTTCTGTTTCATCTTGGGCATGGTAGTCAGGAGACAGATCTGAAGTGTGCAGGTCTTCTGGATCACCAATTTCAATAATTCTTACAAACTCTTTGAACACTGAGTTATAAGTTTGAATCAGATGTTTGATACACCCTTGTCTACTTGAGGCATATAACATTCTTTCTTTAACTTTTGAACCGGATGGACAGGCATAGATGAAGTAGTAGTCGGACCCATCTCTGTAGATGTTGTAGCTGATTTCATTGATATGGGAGGAGACTTCAGCCTTGGATTGTATAGATTGCAAATCGACAACTTTAATAACCTCGTCTTTGGTGTCAATAACTAATTTGATAAAATTATTGCCGGTACTTTCATTTTGGAATAATTTATCCAAGTCGTTTTTTTCGTCAATTATTTGAAATGTCAATTTAGATGCATTGGTAGTATTTGGGTTTGCATAGACTGCATTTGAAGTCATTTGTTGTTTTTTCAATTTTACAAACATATCTTGCTCTTGTTTGTCTTGTTTTTGCAGTTCTTCCATATCTTCGTCTTTCAAATCTTCAACAAGATTGTCATATCTCAACTCATCTAAACAAGTTAACATAATGTTTTTGTTAATTTTCGATCCACCAATTTGTCTTTGCAAATTCAATTTACTTGAAGCATAAAGCATCTTGTTTCTGATTGGGGCACAGTCCGGAACATAAGTCACCAAATCGTACACAATGGTTGATCCAGTGGTATTTGTTGATGGATCTACCAAATTATGCGGTATCAAGACATACAATGGCTGTTCAGCACAGTCTTCAAAAGTCTTTATGAAATAATACAAGTCGTCTATTTGTTCGAGGGTCTGAAACAGCTGAATTGAGTTTGTCGCATTGTTTTCAGATCCAGAAACTTCTTGGATTCTGCTGATAATGATGTTTTGTTCGTTATTGTTTAAAACGTGATCCAATAGTTCTTTTGACCCGATGATACCCGATTGAGTTGACATTTTTATGTTGCTATTATGTTTTTGTGTGCTTATAAAGCTAGTGTTTAACTGCTCTGTTACGTGGTTTGGCTTTTTACCTTTTTCTTTGTATTCAACTATTCAATCAATTAATAGAGAAATCTTGTTTCAAATAGATTGAAATGTTTCAAGGCCCGATTGTTGTTATTGTTGTTGTTGTTGTTGTTGT
>ERZ794936.680-NODE-680-length-14177-cov-6.012250_pt1 | contig 14177 bp, 8 predicted proteins | sample MGYA00511083_ERZ794936 | MGnify/ENA primary metagenome ERZ794936 (study PRJEB30137, sample SAMN04331409) | food metagenome | isolation source: Y2 must sample point D1 replicate A | place: Australia: South Australia | collected 2014 ... | reverse complement strand
TTGTCGTTAAAGTGTTTACACATGATTATATTAGTGAATAGTGTGTCGAAACTGGTATTTAATCCTTTCTTTCCTTGTTGAATTAAAAGGAATTTAACTAAATTGATATCAAATCAACAGGTTTAAGTACATCTACATCAGGGTGGCAAAATCATCGTCGAACACAAAAAAAAAAGACCCATTTTTTTATTAGCATTTAAAAAAATATAAAGGGGAAATGGTCTCCGCAAGAAAGAGCCAAAATAAAAACAGACGTCCCTAAAAGGCAATCTTAAACGCGGCTAACAGACCCTCCTTTTTTTTATATATATGTTTTTTTAATCCGTCCCGGAGATAGTAGTGCAATTCTCTCCGCTTCATCAAATTATTGATAGTTAGTCGGAGATAGTGACGTGCTTCTGTTTGCTTTATTAAATCAATAGAAGCTAGGTGTGGGTATTAGCATGCTCCTCTTTGTTTTAACCAATTAATGATAGTTAGATCTAATTAATATGGTGTATTTTGTTTATGCTTTAGTAAATCATAGTATTTAGACTAGTATATAAGTCACATGTAAAATAAAAAAAGTCCCCTCCAGTACCATCTCTAACCACTGTACATGGCAGGCACGTTTTTTATCCTTACAACTTTACCTTACGGATTTTATGTTTGCCACATATTTCGAGACCACCGATATAGCAGTTAAAATGCTATTAAAAGCGTTGAAAAAAAAGATAGATCAACAAAAATAAATGCCTCCTGTTTTGACTCTTAAAAGCGAGTTTTGGCACTTTATTCTCACGCCAAATAACCTCTCGTTTTTTTTTGTGGTTTCATATATTCCCATCCCTACACATATCTTGTGGCCACGAAAAAAACAGGTGGGAGCACGTGCAACAAGTGTTTAGTTCTTCAAAAAAGAAGCCTTAAAGCGTAAGTAAGGTTAGAATAGTTATATAAGCATTAGTCTAATGATTGTGTGGATACTTGTAATCAGATATTTCTAAAAAGTTTTCTTTGATGGATCTAACAGAGACAAATCTGGTTAATAAAGAACCACTTCCAGCCTTATCACAAGTACCAGATTGTCTAGAACCACCAAAGCTTTGTTGTCCTACAACAGCACCAGTTGATTTATCGTTTATGTAAAAGTTACCCGCACTGTATCTTAGTTTTTCGTTAGCTAAAAGAATGGCATCTCTACTTTGAGCAAATATAGAGCCAGTCAATCCGTAATCACTTGTTTCATCAATAGTTTCACAAATTTCAGCAAATTTGTTGTTTGGGTAGACGTAGTAAGTCAATAATGGACCGAAAAATTCTTGTTTCAAGAATTTATGATTTGGGTTTGTTGTTTTAATCAAAGTTGGTTCAACAAAAAATCCTTTGGATTTATTGTATTGGCCACCACTGATTATTTCTAATTCAGGGTCTTTTTTGGCTTCTTCAATGGCATTGGCAAGTTTATCAAAGCTTTGTTCATGAATAACTGGTCCTATAAAACCTTTAATGTTTTCACTGCAATCTTCAGTTTTTATTTGACTCAAATAAGTTTTGAATAGATCAATAAATTCTGAAGAAATGGATTCTGGTAGGTATAATCTGGAAGTGGCAGAACATTTTTGTCCTTGATATTCAAAAGCACCTCTTAAAGTAGATAAAACAGTATGCTCTAAAGTACAAGATTCATGGACTAAATGAAAGTTTTTTCCTCCAGTTTCACCAACTATTCTTGGATACTCTTTGAAGTGATCTTTGCTGTAAATTTCCTTACATAAGTTTTTAAAGACCTTTGTGGAACCAGTAAAGTGTAAAGCTGCAAAGTGTTTGTCATTTAAGATTTGCTCAGTAATTTTTTCAGCATTCCCTGGAATAAAGTTAACAACACCTTTAGGTAATCCAGCCTCTAGCATTATTTCCATTAATAGGTAGTTGGATAAAACAGCTGTGGCAGAAGGCTTCCATAAACATGTGTTACCTAATAATGCAGGTGCGGCAAATAAGTTACCAGCAATAGCAGTAAAGTTAAATGGTGAAACAGCATATACAAACCCTTCCAGTGGTCTATATTCTGTTCTGTTCCAAACACCCTTGGTTGATTCACAAGGCTGTTGTTTGTACATTTCAAAAGCATACTTAACATTGAATCTGAAAAAATCTGCTAATTCTCCAATAGTGTCTATTTCAGCTTGGTACACGTTTTTCCCTTGTCCAAGCATGGTTGTTGCTAATAAGTCATATCTGTACTTTGTAGATATCAAATCAGCAGCCTTCAAAAAAACAGCAGATCTTTCATCCAAAGACATTTTAGCCCAGGCTTTCTTAGACTCCATAGCAGCATCTATGGCTTTTTGAACATCTGATGGCTCAGCTTGTGCATAATTACAAAGAACTTGTTGATGGTTTGAAGGATTGACTTGAGCCTTAAATGTTCTATTTTTAAAGATCTTTTCTCCATTAATTATCAATGGAATTTCTAAAGCCTTGGACTGATACTTTTGTAAAGCCTTTTTTAGAAGTAAAACGTCGGTAGAAGTTGATTCAAATGATTTGATTGGCTCATTAGTTATGTGAAGAGGTGATTGAAATCCTCCAATTGTTGAATATAATGATTTTTGTAATAAAGTATTGGATTTATGTCCAACTTTTGATAAAAACATCTTGATGATATGGTGTTTGTATCTGCTACTCTTTTTTTTACTATTTAATAAATATGTTAACCGAATTGTTTGTTTATATATCTCTCGAAAATTTGTGAAAAACCAATTGATAATTTATAGATTCGATTTAAAAAGATAGCGCTGATGCCCTTTATATCATGATTAATAGTAGTTCTTAAACAGATGTAAGATGAATTTTCACGAATACTTTTGAAAAATAAGGTAAAAACACGGGGTTCGGTTTCCTGGAATTACCCAAAAGGAATATAACGTATTCGGCGTTTGTGGCTGATCACGTGTACGGATTTGTGAAAGAGATCCTATTGCGACATCGCAATACCTAAGTGCGTTTTGTCACGTTTTTTATCTCCGCATAAACTTTTTTAAGAAATCATAACACTTAAGTCCGTTTTGTCACGTGCCGGTATCCCCGCACAAACCCTCTTGAAACATCAAATACTTAAGTCCATATTCATCACTTCCTTTTCACCTCCGCATAAACCCTCTTGAAAAATCATGATACTCCAGTTTGGTATGTCACGTGCCGGTATCCCCGCACAAACCCTCTTGAAACATCAAATACTTAAGTCCGTGACCGCTATTTTCCTCAGCGGGACAAAATGAATCTTCACAACTTTTGCCGAATGAAATTGGCACCTGGAAGATCTTTTTTCTTCTTTTTTTTTTCACTCATTCTGTAGTACGGTTGGTTCATCCGTTAACTCTAATATATATGAATAAGTTCGACTAAATATCGAATAGACTGTATATATTACTAAGATATACACACCAAAAGAACATACGGGAGGTTTTTTTTTCTTGCTTTTACCACAAATATCTACAAATTGGTAATCTGTTTCATTACCAGACTTTAAACAAACAAAAAACTATAACAAAAACAAGAAAAAAATGGCTCAAGTTTTAATAGACATTGCCAATAATAACATGCAATCTAGTTTTAATAAAAAGAGGATCAGCGATCAAGATTGTTTGGATGTTTCTTTATCATGCATCAAAAACATTTATAGCATTTCTCAATTCTACATAGATGTAGACGAAAATGCATCCGAGTTCATGAGCAGTTCTCAAACAGAAAATTATGATCATTATGGCTCAAGATTAAGTAGATCGATTTTATTTAGTCAAATGAAAAAGAAACAATTGGTGGATAAATCCAAGAGTTTATACAAAAAGACAAAGGAAACATACAAGCATAAAAGAAAAAATAGCTTTGGAGGCTCGCTTAAAGGCCAAGACGGTACATCATGGATGCAGTTTCAAACAGCTAAAAAATTATACGCTAATTATATCACAAATGGTAGTCATGCAAATTTTATCTGGAATCATTTGCCGTTGAAGTATGTTTTTAGTGCTGATTCAAAGTCTGTTGAGAAATTTTCTTTGAAATACAAAGATCAATCTAATATTACTGAAGCTGAAATGGTAACAATGACGAAATTTTTGAAATCTTTGTCTGCAATCAGCATCGATAACGAACCTACTGCAGAAATCATGAAAGTATTCATTAGTCTTTTTTTGAAGTATTACAATGCAATCAGCATTTCCCCTAATCAGCACATAAGCAGAACCAACAATCTTAATGATTTAACTCCACTTGAGTTTATGGTTAGTGTTGAAACCTGGGTTAACAGATATATTGATTTGGTTTATACAACCATTCAATTGACGAATTCTGTGGCTTTCAATACCAATGCTTCAGGTTTTAATGATAATGATTCTGATTTTACTGACTTAAACAACAGTGATGACAATACTATGTTTGAAAACGATGATATGTCATTGAGAAAACGTGGTAACGACAACTCTACCATGAGTTTATATTCAGAAGATACATTTGCTAATTATAGTTTATCAACATCAAATCTTTTAAAGGGGAATACTCCGCAGTTGAATATTCCTTATATATTGGATGATTTGGACCAAAAGATAATTGATGAAAGTTGCAACTCACCAATTTCAGAAAAAATCGATATCATTTACCCAACTGAAACAATACCCATTGATGACTTGAAAGACAAGTTCTTTATGATCGAACAAAAAATAAATACCCACAATCATGAACATTGTCTCAAGGTCATTCACAAAAGACCACTGCATTATTTCGAATTGCCTTTCCCATACAGAGAAAACAAATACATTATCAATGGTTATAGATTCTATGATTTCAAAAATTCAATGAAGTCTATTTTTTCATTGAAGCCTGTTTTTACAAAACCAACTTATTCTTTAAAACATGAATGCAGCGAATCTAATAGCATTCCACATCTATACCATTGGCACAATGAAACTGTGAATATATGGACACACTTAGTAGCTGCTTTTTACTTTTTGTACAAATTTGTCACCTTCGTTCCAGTTTACAAAACCAAAAGCCAAAATATATCTATTTCGGTATTTTTTCTGATGAGTTTTTCATGTTTCATGCTATCATCTCTATGGCATACTCTATCAGGATGGAATGTTGTTAAAAGAAGAAGTAAAGCATGTTGTTTGGATTATTCCGGTATCAGTATGCTGATAGTCAGTAGTATTGTTGCGGTTCAATGTGCTATTGTGCCAATTGTTGAAAACCAATACAACCTACAAATGTATGCCTGGATCGGTGTGAGTGTTTTGTTATTATTTATGTCATTGGTTTTGAACTGGCATCCAAAATTCGATACACCAGAATCTAGAAGTATGAGAATACTGGTGTTTGTATCAATGGCTGTAGTTGGTAATATTTCTATAATCACTTTAAACTATGAAAAGAAAGCTGAACATTTTGTACATTTATTCAAAAATAGTTTTGTTTGGTATTTGTTAGGTGTCTTCTTTTATGGTAGTTTTATCCTTGAAAGATTCAGAAATGACTGTTTAATCAGTAGAATTCCAACAATGATTGAAAGAACCGAGAATATTGATTTAATACAAAAAGACAAACATTTGTATTTCAAAACTGATCCATATTCTCAAAATAAAAAACTTGTAAATATAATTAATATGACTGATAATGAAGAGAAATTAGAAAAGATAGATGATGAGATAAATGAAAAAATTGATAGCTACAAAAATGGTTTCAAATCTTTATGGTGGACTGACTACTATCTACAATCCCACAATATCTGGCATATTATGGTGATTATGGGTTGTTTAGGACATTTCAACGCAGTAGAAAAGATTTTGGAAAACATGAATTAAAACACATTTATGTATTTATATAAGACCTTTTTGTTGTTGTTTTTTTTTTGTTCACTGAAGAAAATCAATACTTCAATAATGACATTTTATGAATTTGTTGATACTGGAAGTACATTCAGTATCGTTTATTAATTTCAAGGTACAAAAATACCTAAATTTTTGTTGAAAAAATATATATATGTAGATGTGTCAATGCTAGTAAATATGCCAGTCAACAATATTTACTTGACATATTATAGTCATATATTTGAGTCAATTTACACACGTAATGTACAAGCACTGTTGAATATATCAGCTGCAATCACTCTGTAGCCTAGTCTTGCCTTTTAATAGAGAGCCTTTGTTAAAGAAGAAAAAAATGTTATTATCTCCGAAAACTGGCGCTACCGTTTTTTTTCCAAAAGAGAACATAGCTCGTTTTAATCCCTCATAAGAGCTCAAAAAAAAAAACATCCCAGTATAAATATTAAGTAAGACAGAATTCACAAGATGAAGGTGGACATCTTACTTAAAGGATATTCTCACAAGCCAAATCAGAACGATATCAAGTGTTAATACTACAATTTTTTCTGCTTTTTATTGATTTAACCATATACACCTAACTGCGAAAATGGCTGATAATAATACCACTGGTGAAGCTTGTGAACTAAAACCAACTGATGCTCCAAAACCATGTTGTGTTTGTTTAAAAGAAAAGAGTGACAGAGATGAATGTTTACTATTCAATGGTTTGGAATCCGAAGATTGTAAACCTTTAATTGAGCAATACAAGAAATGTATGGATGGCTATGGATTTAAAATATAAGAAAAGAATGAAAGAAAACTTACGTTATGTAAGAGTGTAAATAGTCAATAATCTTAAGTTTTGCTGCCAATATTGAAAATGAATGTTGTATACGCCTGTAAATAGTCAAGAATTTTAAGGTTTGCTGAGGATATTGAAAAATAAAATAAAATGTCAATGATTCATCAGCTAATTCCTATATAAAGTATTTAATCAATGTACCATTGAAATGATATGTCACATGCTACGGAGTGAGATTTCTGTTTGATAATACTATTTTGATCCAAGTATGATGAGCAAAATGCCGTAATGCAGGTAGCTGTCTCCATTATCATCAGCATAATGCCGTATCCCCTGCAGCTGTCTCCATTATCACATGCATAATAACGCATCCTCTGCATCTCCGTCAATTGCCTTAACTCCGTTTTCTTTATTAATAGATAATCACGTTGCAACTAATGGGCTCTATTTTTAACTGATTACAGGCTGAACTCCCAGTAGGGGGATTATTTTCATATTAGAGAGGAATGGGCGGGAAAAAATGGCCGTGCAAGCTAATATTAATACAGCACAAATTTCCTTAGGGCGAGGGCTAAACAGCAATTTAGCCGCGCAGTTCAGCACGGTATTTGAATACCTATTTTTAAGCCATGATAATGGTGACAGCAGATGGCTATTTTTAAAGAGCTGCTTTTAGCGGCTGGGTTTTGAAATAAGAATGCGATACTGAAATATGAACCTAATTGAAGAGAGTGCTAATTTGATCTTATTTATAGGCAATTTACGTGACGTGTCTAGATGGATTTGATATATTCATATGTTTCAAATCATTAAATTGGATGCTCTGGTCAATTAATTGGGGAATGGATAATTTAGTTAATTCTTGATATTTCAAATTATATATAAATGATTGATGGCTTTTGAAGTTTTATCAAATAATTGATTAATTATAAAAATCTACTTTATAAAACCAAAAAAAAAAACAAATAACTGTAATAAAACAGGCACACAACTATAACCATAATATGAAATACACACAAGTCACCACTTCTCTAATTATTGCTTCTGCTGCTTTGGCTGCTGCTGATAAAATCAACGAAAAAAACGTTGTTAACAGCAATGTTCAAATTAAAAAAGCTTCTTCCGAAACTACTGCTTCTGCTGCCACTACTGCTGAATTTGCTGATGCTCCATTATCTACTGCTGTCACCACTGATGCCAACGGAGCTACTGTCACATCTTATGTCTGGTGGGAAGCATCTACTACCGCTACTGAAGCTGAATCTTCTGCTACAGGCAAGACCACTAAATCTGCTGAATCTTCCGCTACAGAAAAGACCACTAAAGCTACTGCCACAAGTGCTTCAACTGGTTCCGATTCCTCCGCTTTATCTGTTACCACTGCTGAATTTGCTGATGCCCCATTATCTACTGCTGTCACAACCGATGCTAATGGTTCTACCGTCACTTCTTATGTTTGGTGGGAAGCCTCTACAACTGCCAGCTCCACCGATTCATTGAGTGTTTCTAGCAACTCCTTGGTTGAATCTACTACTGGATCTTCAGCTTCAACAACAGGAACTGCCTCTTCCACAAAAGCTTGGGATGAACCATTGTATACCACCACTGAAACTCTAAGCAATGGTGAAGTCACCACACAAGAAATCTGGTGGACTCCAAGTGTTACTAGCAATACTTTGGCTGAATCAACTGATTCCAGCTCTGGAGTCTCCACTTCTTCTGAAACATATACTTCTAACGGATCTACCTTTACCACACAAACATTAATAACCTTGGCTGCTAAAAAAGATACAAACAATTCATCTAGCAACTCAAGCACCCACTACACTGTTGTGAACGGTACAACTGAAGCTGTCAACGGTGTTGCTGGTAGATATCAAGATTCCATGTACGTTGCCCTAGGTGCTGCTGTTATTGGTCTACTAGTTTAAGCTTAGAACAAGAATAAAATAAAATACACATATTGAATAGTACAAAGAAAAAAAAGATGCTTAAAATACAGAACAAAGTAAGAAAATGATACCACGGATAAATAAAAAACTAAACCACTTCTCTAGGTCTTTAAGCCTATATATATTATTCACTATAAATGCTATAAAACAACCCTTTAATATAAGCTATAAATCAAGCTATGATACTCCTTCGGACATAAGTTCCCAAATAGGCAATCTCCTTTTTTTGCCGTGTAGCGCAAAATTTTTCTTACGACACATTCCCATTAAATAATCAGGGACCAGCCTAAGAAAAACAAACATTTTACCCTAGATAATAACATTAGCAATATCGTTGATTTCACATTTTTTTTAAATATTTAAAAAAGGCACATTTTTTGCTATATAATTATCTTCTTTGAAGGATAACCCAGTTCAAAACTTGTCTTTATACTTAAAGTCACTACTATTTTACTACTTATTGTTGATCCTATAAGCAGTATAATGGGTTTAATCTCTAATATTTTCGGACACAGTCAAGACAATATAACATCCAACAGCGGTATACACAAGAAACATTCTTTTTCGCATCAACCAAAATCAAAAAATCCACAAGTATCTTCGAAGTTAGCTAAGAAAAAGACAACGAGCAATATGGCCCCACACAACAGTGCCTCCATAGTCCAAGTAACCTCGCAAGATGTATCCACCACAGAAGAACCAGACGTCATCATGAAAGACGGGGATGATGATTTCATATCTCAAAACGGGCCTAACCCTTTGGTCAACAACACAAACGGCGTTGTAACCCAAATTTCACCTATCTCTACCTCTTCAGACGATGTTGTTATGAAAGACCTATCTTCAAGACAAATGGAGCATCACATAAGCTCTGAGCTACCTGAAGCTATGCTTATCCAAGAGTATGTTGATTACGGTGACACAATTCCTAGAGCAACGAATGTCTCTAAAGAACCTACTTTGATCACTACTTATGCGGATGGCCAAGACGTTCAACTGGCAACAGAAGATAACATGAAGCTGATGCTGAAGGTGGAACACCCATCTTCTTTGAACATGACATTGGAAGAGCTTCATGAGCAGCAAGTGACTTTACAACAGCAACAAGAAACTTTTAATAACGCATTTGACTTAAGTTTGCTACAACCAGAACAGCAATACAATAAAACAAGCAAAAAGCTGTTACCACCAAAGGACTTCAAAAGATTTGGCCACAAAAAGTGCTTAGTTTTGGATTTGGATGAAACATTGGTTCATTCTTCCTTCAAGTACGTTAAAGCAGCTGATTTTGTGATTCCTGTTGAAATCGATGGTATTGTTCATAGTGTTTATGTTTTGAAAAGACCAGGTTGTGATGAGTTTTTGAAACAAGTAGCCAAGTGGTACGAAGTTGTTATCTTCACTGCTTCTGTCTCCAGATACGGTGATCCTTTATTGGATACTTTGGATGGTGTTTTAAAACCTAATCCAGTCTCCAAAAACGGCTCTAAAGAACTATACAACAATACCGGTGAAAGACATATACATCAAAGATTGTTTAGAGATAGTTGTTATAACTACGAGGGTAATTACGTCAAAAATCTTTCTCAAATTGGTAGACCTTTAGAAGACATAATCATCTTGGATAATTCACCTGCAAGTTACATTTTCCATCCTCAACACGCCGTTCCTATTTCTTCGTGGTTCAGTGATATCCATGATAACGAACTATTGGATATATTACCGTTATTAAAAGATTTAAGTGGTGTTGTTGATGTTGGTAAGGTTCTTGATGTAGGTTTATAAAGGTGAAGCTAATAAGTAATAAGTAAAAAGCAAAAAACTAGCAACAAGTAAAGACAACACATTAATGTATATCAGTAATAACTATTCGAACAACTTTAAGCAGGTTTCTTAAAGTTCTATATATATTTTCTTTTAATTCTCTTTGTTTAGTTTTCTTGGGTTCTGATTTGTATTCAAAAACAAATAATTAATGCACCATTTTGGTCAAAACTAATATAACTTATGTATCCGTATTTACTTAAATATAAAAATAATAATAATGATTAATCAAATACCTTTCTAACAATATGTTTTTCTCTTTCACTAACATATTTCTTTTCTTTTCTATATCTGTTTTCATTAGCTTCTCTTCTCTTCAAACTAGTAACCTCAATGTTCTTAATTTCTTGAGCTTTCTTAACAACACCAGGAAGATGTCTATGTCTTTTAATTTTTCTGATTTCTGGCATATATTTGAACTTCTCTTTCAACTTTTCGTCGTATTCTAATTTATTCTTATACTTGGTATTCTTAACATCAGATCTTTCCCAGGCCTTGGCTCTCCATAATCTAACATTACCATCATCAGAACCACTCAGCAAGTACTTGCTATCCATGGTATATTTACATTGAAATACATGTTGCATTCTCTTTGTGTGGTAGACTTCTTTGGAGTGACCATGGTTTAAGTCATATATTCTTATAGTCTTGTCGTAAGATGAAGATACCAATTCTGTTCCTAATGGAGAAATATCACAATCCAAAACAGCTGCAACATGGTCTTTGAATACTTGTAAAGCTTTGGTCAAGTTTCTCATATCATAGTAGTATAAGTTATGGTCTTCACAAGCAACAGCAAAGTTCATTGGTTCAATCGGATTGAAACACATGGAGTTGGTTCTCATTTGTTGAACCATCTTTTGAATCGGATTGTTGGTTCTTAAGTCATATAAAACTACAGAGTTATCAGTACCAGAAGATAATACAATATCAGTTTCAGAATGATTGAATCTAACATGTTGAACTGTATTGTTACCCCAGGACATATCAGATATTGGTGCTGATCTGGTCATATCCCATAATTTCAAAGATTGTCCACCAGTGACGAATTGATTGAAATTGGCCTTGTGTGTATCTATTGATTGGAAAGCATAGTCATCGTGGAATGTCTTGACTAAACCAACTTTACTTAACTTGTCACCACTTTGATAGTTTCCACCATCTGAATTTTGACTTTTTTGGGTTAGTTCATTTGTTAAAGTTCCTACATCCCACAGCTTAATGGTCTTGTCATTGGCACATGACAGCAACATACCATTTGTGCTGTCTGTCTTTTGAGTAAAAGATAATCCTGAAACCATTCCATAATGACCTTTGAAGTTCAATACTTCTTCATCACCAGATTTTTGGTTCAAATTCCAGAATTTGACTATACCATCACCATCAGAAGTGGCTATTTGATTCAAAATGTTGAAATTCTTGGCTATTTGGTAAACACCGTCAGCATGACCCCTTCCAAGCTGTTTAATAAATGGCTTTGCAAATACTCTTTCTAACTTTGTAGCTTGTAAGGCTTTAGTATATTCTCTAGCTCTTTCCAAAGGATGTAATTCCTTGTTTAAGTTTCTAGGAATGTAAGATTCTTGTGTGGACTTAACTGGTACGTAAGTATCACTTGATCTATTGATAGTTTTAATTTTCATTATATAATACTTATATTTGATGTTTCCTTTGGGTTATCCGTAAGCATACGTTTCTAGTATGAAATTAAAAGTCTTGTAGTATTAATACTTCCTAGACGTATCGATACTTCTTAGCGCTCCAAAAAGGTAAAAAAATCCGGTTAGAGCAGAAAGCTCATTTAAAAAAAAAAAAGAAACGTTGATCTATAAAAAAACGTGACCTACGGAGATAAGTCATATGAATAATTACTAAATGTATTAAGTTAGTACTTTGCCTATTCTCTTACCAATCACCTCAATCACATCCATGCTCCATAGCACATCTAAATGAGAATAGTCATCAATGTAAAAGATTTCGTACAATCTCTTGTCTTCAAAATTCGTGAAATGGTTACACAATCTATTACCATCTACTAATTTATCAAGTTTGGGCACAAAGAAGGTCATCTTTGGGTATATTTCCAAATCTTGGGGTTCATGGATGTGGAAAGGTTTTTCGCTTTCAAAAGTCTGAACGTTCTTATTTTCTATAGGAAACCAGACTTTATTGTCGGGGAAGTAAAGATTTGCTACCTTGCCATTTTTGAAAGAAACATCATCTTCACGCTCACTCAACCAAAATTTCATCAACTTTATTGATATAAACACTGGAGAGAATAAGAAGTGACGGGACTTTAAATTTTTATCCCACAAAGTATCATTCCAATCAAATAAAAACTTGAACATCAAATATGAAAAAGTTGTGAACAAAGTCTTGTTTCCAATAGTAACAGACATATTTCTTATGTACATCATCAATGGTATGAAAGCTTGTGTCCCCATGATCACTTTGCTATTTATTACACTAGCCAAAAATTTCAATACAAAATTGTCGTAAATCAAAGTACCTGGGTATATAGCAGGTGCTAAGGCTATGAAGTTGTCAACTTTACCTAAAAGACAATTATCAAAGTTGGTATCAATTTTTTTATAATTGATTAAAGACTGGAGAGATTGCATTGTGCCTTGGGAATGACCAATCAACTCAACTTTCTCCTTTCCGGTTTGTTTTAAAACATAATCTATCAAGCATGGCAAATCATACTTACTCATTTCATTCAAATCCCAATCCCAAAGATCATCAGTAGCTTTTCCTTCAGCATGTCTGGTTCCTGGGACTAACCCACATCTATTGTTACCTAACCAAACATCTCTACCCAGATTTTGTTTTATGTAGTAAGCCAAAGAATTCAGCCCAGAAGAGGCAAAAGATCCTGAGCTCTGAAGTAATCCGTGTATGAATAATACAGGATTTTTCTCAAATTCGACATCCTTATTCCCAGTTATGTGCCATAAATCTAACTCATAACCGTCTTTTGTGATAACTCTGAACTTTTCAACATCTAATCCGTATTGTTGATAATAGTACTTCAAGTCAGCCACTAATTTATATGTAGGTTCGCTAATCTGCTTCGAAACAGAATCATCCTTGGTCAGATATATGCTGTTGTATGGGTTTTCTGTTGACTGGGTTTGTAAGTTTTCGGCATTATCGAGATTTTTAGATCTTCTTATTGATGATGAGCTTCCTTGTGATAAAACTCGCTCGTTTCGATTTTGAGATGTTAAATTGTTACTTGACAAGTTAGGTCTTTCATCGTTATATTTGTTGGTGGAGCTTATAAAATGGATTTTTTCATTCGGTAGTAACTTCGTTTCGTTCTCTTTATTACTAATAGGCGGTTGCTTTCTCCATTTCAACTTATTCGTTAGAATAAACTCTATAACACAACATATAAACAGCACAGTAAGTAAAGCTGTAGTGCATAATAAAGATGTGGTCTTATAGAAATTTCTTCTAAAATTAAAAGCTGACATAATTCAAAGAAATAAAAAAAAACCTTTATGTAGTATTACTTCACCAAATAACAGGCCAGTAAAAAAAAAAAAAAGAACAAAGTAAAGATTGTACAATAGTTTCGTCTTATTGGCCTTCAAATCTTCATATCTTTCAACATAAGCTGTGTTGAAGTACTCCAAGAATCATCACTCGAAGACTTCATAATTTTTAAATTTTAAACAAATCACAACAACGCTTATTTTGTTCACCAAAGTAAGGCTGCTATTTTTTTGTCCAACCCGCCAAGTCAAGTTT
>ERZ794936.679-NODE-679-length-14190-cov-32.882773_pt1 | contig 14190 bp, 8 predicted proteins | sample MGYA00511083_ERZ794936 | MGnify/ENA primary metagenome ERZ794936 (study PRJEB30137, sample SAMN04331409) | food metagenome | isolation source: Y2 must sample point D1 replicate A | place: Australia: South Australia | collected 2014 ... | reverse complement strand
GAAGAAGGAGAAGAAGAAGAAGGAGAAGAAAAAGAGTTTCAATACACCACTGCTCCAGTGCATACTCTTTATAGTCAGTCGAACAAAAACATTCTTCTAATGGATCCACACAGAACGGTAAAACACGAGTACGAGCAAGACCAGCAGATAGATATCTTAGAGGAACAGTGTTCCAGTGACGAAGATAGCAGTGCCAGTGAAGAAGAAGGCCAAGATGAAGAAGGCAAAGAAGATGAAAACCACCAATACGAAGTTCATCACCAGGATTTGTTCTTTTTAAGTCAGCGTGCTGCTTCTAACGGTTCGCCATCCGACTACACGGTCTCACACTCTGGCCATGGCATATACACAAACACAAATCACATCAGCAATCATTCCACGGAGGAAGTAGATTTGGGTACAATGAGTCCAATATGTGTTTGATACATGGTATTGTAGGGAAAAAATCCGGTGTATGTATAAATGACTGTATACTCCAACATGTAACGATTAATGACTAATGACTAATGACTAACGACTAACGACTAATGATAACTATTAGATTTTCTTTTTTGATGGTAATAGCAATATTCCAAAGATGACGTGCTCTGTTGGATTATCCCTCTGTATATACTCGGAACAAAAGTTTGGAAAAGTTTAATCAATTCCGCGCTAAACAAGTGCATATCACGTGCTTTTTGAGAGGCTGGTGATCTTTTTTTTTTTTTTACCTACCCGACAATATCATAGGGAATTGCAAAAAGCGAAAAACACAAGTGTTGAGAACTCCTGAACAGCAGGATCCTTAAGGTGGCAAATGCTGCTAATGCTTATATAAGGGCGGGCCACCCAATTGCCAATTGGAAAGTAGAACTAAAACAAATAGACTTTTCCCAAAAGAATTAATATACCAGCAGCAGCAGCACACACAATGCAACCAATTCAACACAACTTCAACCCATACTCCGACAACGGGGGGACCATTTTGGGGATTGCCGGTAAAGATTTTGCCGTTTTGGCAGGAGACACCAGACAAACGGTGGACTACTCGATCAATTCCAGATACGAATCCAAAGTGTTTGACGTGGGTGACAACATTTTGATGAGTGCCAATGGGTTTGCTGCCGATGGAGACGCTTTGGTGAAAAAATTCAAAAACAGTCTGAAATGGTACCATTTCAATCACACAAGTTCGATATCATCAATTTCTGAGCTATCCGAACAAAACGGTCAACATAAAATGAGTTTAAAAAGTGCAGCAAGAAACATACAGCATCTTTTGTACGGCAAAAGATTTTTCCCATACTATGTGCATACCATCATTGCAGGACTAGACGAAGAAGGGAAAGGATCTGTTTTCTCTTTTGACCCAGTTGGGTCCTATGAAAGAGAACAATGCAGAGCAGGTGGGGCCGGTGCCTCATTGATGATGCCGTTCTTGGATAACCAAGTGAATTTCAACAACCAGTACGAACCAGATTCTCATGGACAAGTTAAGAAGAAATTGGAATACCTATCTCTAGATGAAGTTCTTCAATTGGTGAGAGATGCCTTCACTAGTGTGACCGAAAGACACATATCTGTTGGGGACGGTTTGGAAATATTGATTGTCACCAAAGATGGTGTTAGAAAGGAATTCTTCCCTCTAAAGAAAGATTAATCTGAGAGAGCAAAAAAAAAATAACACCTCGCCTTTGTACATGTATGATATGAATGTATAGCAAAAACAAAATGAAAGATACAAAATGCAAAATGCAAAATGCAAAAAAAAAAAATGTTAATTACAAAATTACACACAAAAAACAAATTTTTTTTTTTTTTAGATCAACAATCTTTTAATGAGGCAACTCAAAGTTCTTGCCCTTCAAAACTCTCTTGTAGTAGATATAAAAGAAGTCAGAGTATAGCAAAGTCTGAATGATTCCTGCAAAAAAACTGATTTTCTCAAATCTCTCCTCTGTGAAAAATCTCCAAACCCAGTTAGGAATATACAACAGCCTGTAAAGACCCAAAAAGAAGATGTAATGTGTGGTCAATGTGGCGGCTTTCTTGGCTTTGCTCAACATGAACAACTGTGGTAAAATGCAAACACTTTCCAACCAAATGGAAAAACTCCACAAAAGTTGGAAAAACGTAAATTTGTAATTGAAAATTAGGGCCAAAATCGTGCTGGAAGCGAGCAAGTATTTGATCGGGAACGAATCCTTTTGAATCATATCGTTGAACGCAATTGGGTTTTTCACTTTGCAATTCTGAATCAAAACAATGGTGTAGATCGATGTCCCAATGAAAACCAACTTAAAAAGGGTGTTGTAAAGGGACACATAATGGAAGGCCAAAAGATCCAGGTACCGTGTGATGTAAACGATGGCGTAGCACAGCTGTGTTTTCATGGAAATACCATCGACATTTTTCGTTTTCCGCAACGTGTCGATTAATATCATAATGCTTGCCAAATGCGAAAAATCACCTAGAACTCTGAAAATATTTAGCATGGTGCTTGTTTTTTTTCTTTTCCTTTTTTTGGTGGATTTTAAGTGGTTTGGGCAGCTCTTGCGGTCCTTGTAGTGGTAGTGAGCAAGCTAGTCCAAAAAAAAAAATCAGTAGGTCCTCCACGCAATTGATTTTTTTACTCCAGAAAGCAATTTGGATCTTGGCTAAAAAATGATACTGTCAAAGTGAACTTCTGAGGAACAAAATGCATATGACATTGGGGAGCTCAGAGTTTTTAGATGTTTGTTTTTCACTTTTCTTCTATTATTGAGAAAAAAAAAATAAAATAAAATAAATTAGTACCCCAGGTCATGTGATGTCCTTTAAGGTAGATTGCAGATGGAATTGTTTAAAGATTTAAAAGGCCAAAGCATTATAGCAAGCAATCTTGTGTCGTTACCAGTCACACAACCATATACCTCAAAAAGGAAGTTTTCATTGTTTATAGACTTGAGTTTTGTGATTTTGAAATAAAGTATTTTGATTCATGTGTTTTAACTTCACTATAAACAACATCCACTCTGAAACAAGATAAAAACTTGGATGAAACAAACCTTTGACCGCTTCACCTAATCCAGGTCTTTTTGTTTCGAAAAGTAAAGATATATAAAAGCAGAATCAAATTTCAAAGAATCCTTTTTGGTTTAAATAAAAGTCATGCTCAAACAAGAAAGCGGTGTGTGCCAAATACCAACCAAAGAGAAAAAAAAACAATAATTCATGAGAGTACAATCATTGTTTGCAGCATTATGCCTTTTAGCAACCGTTATTAGAGCAAATACAACAAAGGCACTGTACACTCTAGTACCAAAAGGCAAAGACACGCTGCCAGAATTTAATGCAGATCTGGTCAAAAAGAATTTGCCAGAACTTTTTTCAAGTGAGCTGAGCAATGTTTGTCTAGGTGGTGCGTTGCAAGAGTTTATGACAAAATGTCTCAGTAATGGATTGGAGAGCATCAGTTTCGAACTTGAAAGAAAAACGACTGTAGCAGTTTGCCTTTGCGAGTTTCAGCAAGTGTACACGCCAAACGATAATGTGAGCGGTATTTCAGATGTTTTACAACATTGCCTGCCAAAAAGACTGGATGATCCTTTAGTCATGACCCAGTGCATGCATACCTTCAAAACATATCCACAAACATGGATGACCTATACCACGGTGCTCAACAAACTACCGCAAATGTGTCAAGACTACGCCAAACCATTTGAAAGACTACAAATGATTCAATTTATGGACCTTTTGAAAAATGATGTAAATGAATTGTTGGACATAAAACACGCAAAGCTAAGAGAAGAGCTAACAAAAGAAATCGAAATCCAAAAGAATATACTTTTACACAAATTTGATGCACTCAAAACTGACACGATTAAACAAAATGAAAAATTTTGGAAAGCGTTTGTGCAAAAGAGTGAAACCTTTTACTCAAAAATTCATTTGAGTCAAAAAATGTTGAAAGCGGGCATGGAAGCACAAAATGGTGTGATTAGTAAAGACGTAGAATCGATCAAACACCATTTTTTGGAGAAAATGTCGTTGTTCGAAGCTCATTTTGAGGATATTACCACCATCATAGAAAAACACAGCTCATACTTGAACATTCTTAGTGAGTGCATTCACATCACCAAGATTACAGCACAATACCTGTACCAGTACCGTTATTTTGTTCCCGTTGGATTACTTTTGGTGTGGTTTACAGGATTGAAGGGAGTACTCTATATACTACTCTCACTATTTTCAAAACATCAGCTCCATCTTTCAACTGAAATGACATTTTGTTTGAATATAGGTTTTTACTGCTCCCCATATCTATTTCTGCTCTTCAAACGTTTCAAACTGACAAGGTTCATCAACTGTATGACTATATTGTATGGAGCACTACTTGTGCAAGAGGATTCAAAGATATACGTACTGATTTATTACTTTTTGTTGATCCTTATATTCAGGAACGTTGGAATCACTGAATCTAAAAAAATTGCAATTTTGACTTCGCTTGCCATGATAACAATCATAACATTAACATTGTCATTATCTTTCTATAAAGTGTTACCATGAATTACAAAAAAAAAAAATATATGTGGGTTTAATGTCATTAAGAACAAGCACAAAGGAAGACTAAAAATAAATAAATAACACAGCCAGCTGCTCATGGTGCCAATCTCAGGATTTCCCATGGCGAGTTTTCATCTTTTCTTCTATAAGAAATTCTGTCGTGCAATCTGCTGGCTCTACCTTGCCAAAACTCAATTTCCAAAGGAACCACTCTGATACCACCCCAGTAGTCTGGACAAGGAACATCTTCAACGTTTTCAAATTTCTTTTTGTTTGCTTCGACTATGTTTTCCAACTCTTCCCTGTTTTTGATGACCTTAGATTGTGGAGACGACCATGCCCCAATTTTGGACCCTCTAGGTCTTGTTTCAAAATATCTCTCGCTTGTTTCTCTGCTTACATATTCGACAACCCCTTCAACTCTAACCTGTTTTTGCAAATTTTTCCAGAAAAAGGTCAATGCTGCATGTGGGTTAGTTTTGACGTCGTGAGCTTTCTTTGAGCTGCCCCAATTGGAGTAAATACAAAAACCTTTTGGATCCAACTCTTTGAACAGTAAAACACGGTTTGACACTCTTCCACTAGGCAATTCCGCAGTTGCGACATTTACAGCTTCAGGAATGGTTTCTGTTGGATCTTCACGGGCCTCATTGAACCAAGCGGTAAAAAGTTCAATTGGATCTTTAGGACAATCAGATTCCCCCAATGCAAACTTGTCATATTGGTATGTTTTTGGTGCAAAGATAATAGGGGTTTCGGTTTTCTCGTCTGTGGTTAGGTTATCAGAGGACATGTGTATAAAGTTGTTACTGGTTTTTGAAAAGTATATTTGATTTCTTAGTCCTCTTGTTGTGAGTATCTGCATACAAAAGAAATCAATTTTACAACGCTAAATTAAAAGTTGACATACTTATGAGTCACAAAGTTTATAGAAAAATCTGGCTGCTTCTTTTCATTTCACTCCTTATAAAATTCACGCGATTCCCATGGGATGATAAGCGCACATTTAGTGAAAAGCGTCGCAAGGCGTCAGCGACAGATGATCAAATTGTTCAAGAAAAGTTGAAAGAATATTCTTAAGCACGTATTCACTCCAAGGTGTTAATGAATATTCTCTCATTTCACTGACAAAAAAAAAAAAAGAACCCTCTCCAATGAATTGTGAACTGTGATGCTGCTGGTTTGGTCGACTCGTTGGAAATGCAAACTTTGACTTTTCAAAAAAAAAACGTTCCCCTCAGTCAAGTGTTTCAATTGGTTGAAAAACAGAATAATATCAATCAGTATTGCTGACATAATTTGGAACACTTATCGATGAATCAGGGAAGATATAAATACATAATAATAAAAAGAAAAAAAAACACGATCTTGAACATAAAGATTTCCAAAAATTTCCAATTCTCTTTTGGCGAAGAATAAACATCTGCTTGAAAGAACATACCCTGTTAAATCGAGGGTTTGCTATGAAAAAACACACACGCTTTTCCAATGCAAAGTCGTAAATAATGGAAACGATATGTAAAATCGAGATCTTGTTTGTAAACATTCCTCACGTAAACTAGAAAAGATGACGATCTCTTTCAAGTTCACCAGATGAATTCTATGAAACCTAATGACAAAACGCCAGAAAGTTGGGAAGCACCAAGGGGTATAAACATGGGTAGCTTTAAAAAGCTCATCCAGCATACACCATTGTGAATTGAATTGATCAAAAATTACTGAATTCGAAAACAAAAGAAAGCTGTAATCATAGAATTGGTTGAACAACCATATGCAATCCTAATAAAAAAAAACAATCAAACGGCAGCAAAGTAAATGGATTTTCTTTGAGCATTAAGTTTTAGAGTTTGATTTTGTTTTGTGTTTTTTAGCGCATTTTTTGATATAATTATTTTCAGTCTATATGCAGAATGAAAAATGCAATCTAAAATAAACTTTTCATTATTTTGAGCCGATTTCAATAACTTTATGTTTGTACTACAATTTGAACTTATATAGCCTGTATCTTCCTATACGTAGCCCTTGTAACCAGGTGATCGGATTTCAAACTATCAAAAAATATTTTTAAAGCATCATGATAACTTTGAAAGAAAAAAACAATATACTCCAGTGCAGAAACAAAACCAGTGACGCAAGCATACAATCACAGTTCAGAGTAGAAAGCAGTCACATATAGGCAAAGAAAAACATCCACTAAAAAGAATAACCAAATAAGTGACGCCAAAACTACTTTCAAAATCAATCTCTTTAAACAGGAAACATTAAACAAAACTGAACAACAAGTATATTCCATCCTCTTCATAGTTGCTCAATATGCAATAATCTTTATTTTTGGAAAGCTTTCAGCCTCAAGCACCAAGAGAAATTGAATTCCCAAAGTATTTACAATCATCTAGCAATTGTGAACACGAGGTATTTGAGCGCTTCAGTAATTGAAAACATAGAGCTATATTTAAAGCCAAACATCTTGGGTAGCAAGCTAAAGTTATTAGCAATCTGCAGATATAAAAAAATATTATACCTCATAATGCATTGCCTATCTGAAAGAAGAAAAAAAAATCACGAGCAAAAAACCTACTGACACCATAGCTGTTCGCTTTTCTACTCTCAATCTGACTCCCTTTTGGAAAGTTCCATCTTTGCAATAGACTATGAGTCACTGGCCAATGTTGGCAAATCAAAACATTCGCAAATGCACACTGGCTGCATGTAACCAATTCATCTGTCGAGACACTTTTCATAGAGTTTTCAATCAATTGCCAAAACTTCAAGTTTTGTAAGGAGCTATTAAGTATGACAAATTTCATCTTGTAAAATTTTCTGCAAGTCAATACTTTGTTCCCAGCAATGAGCTTTATGCTCTATCCGGATTGAAAACAGGCCATGTGTTCCGTGCAGAATAAACCAGTTTCCACAACATTTGATTTCAAAGAAGAACACAAAGTATTCTTTGTCAAAAAAAGGAAAACAAAATTGAAAGTATGGAAAAATCGTGTAAGGTTGCCGGTTCAAGCAAGTCGCGTCCCTTCGTTGAAGAAATCACGCAACATATTTTTCGCATATGTATACAAACATACACTTCGTTTTTCCAACAATTTGAGCAACACCTAGCTCTTAAACAAACTGTACCAAAGCACAAATGATTTTTAAACTTGGGCGTTGTCATCCTGGAGTAAAACGCTTGGGCATTTTGCTAAATGCCCCCAATGAGTGGGTGTCAAGTGGTATGTTCCAAATCAATTTGTAATACAGATATGTTGGAACACACCGCGTTCATGAATGAACTCTTTGATTGCACGTTTGTTTTTTGCCTTTTCAGGAAACGCCAAACTCATTATTGATGTTTGATGAGGCTGCAACACTATGACCTAGTTTTCCGTTTTCGCCCACCCAAGTAACAGTATCACTTTCACTCACAATATGACCCTGGTGTTGAAGTTTCTATGGGTTTCATTAAGCTGATTGCACATCATATCATCGTGCATTTGTGCATAAGTTTGGCGAACTCTACAAAATTGACGCGTTTCAATTATAGCATGAAATTTTTCCAACGTCAGTATCACACGGCGGGTAATCCAGCTCTAGGCTTTCTAATTCGAGGCCCCTTTGATTTAGAGTTGTTTGGGCGGCTAGAACGTTGCCCGTTTGAACCAGGCATTCCAAAAAATGCTTTTATATGTTGATTAAAGTATAGACATGTAAAAAACAACTCCAACACTCAGCAGAAAAAAAACCTTGAAAATAAATCAGAGCTCGACGTGCATATAATGACAGCAACGTTAAATACAGCAACCGTAACGAAAACACGAAAGCCAACGCTAGTGACCAGAAGGGCATTAACTGTTCAACAATCCAAAGTGTCTGGCACAAAGTTATGTAGTACAACATTGAGCAAAAAATTCAAAAAAAGAGTGTGCACGGTAGACGGTGATCTAGGTGTTTTGCCCGTAGCTCTTACGAAACAAGACCAACTAAACTCGGTGTCTAGTGTCCAAAGCAATCGGAATTGTTCTGTTCCGTCTGTGGTAAACCTTTCAAAGGAGCATTCGTCAAGCCACGTAAAAGTGGAAACGAGCATCATTGCTGTGGAGCCAAAGGGTGGCATTTCGCCAGATGCATCTTTTGAAAACAACAGGCCAATAACCCCCTTTTTAGATACGTCTACTCCAACAGATTTTACAAGCACGTTTATCAAAAGCAACACATCCAATAAAAACGTACAAAGCCCAGGATCACTTGATGCTTTTGCAAAAAAAAAGAGTCCAGCTGGCCATAAGAAACAAACAAGGTCGCTGATAGTGCACAAAAATCTCAAAACGGTGATCGAGTACACCCAAAAAAGCGGCTTTGATTTAGGATCTCAGCCTAAAAGCTTTGTAACAGCACCTGTTCAAAAAATTCGCAAAAGTATTAGAGCGGGACTGTCCAAAAAAATGTGCGTTCCATCTTTGCACCCCAACATCAAAAGAAATTCAAGCTAAATGTTGCGGGCTTTACCAGCTATTATCTATCTGACAGTGCGTTTGCTATATTCGGCCAATTTTGTTTTATCCTATCTATTTGTGTGAATCACACCCATAATTTAGTGCCCCTGTTAAAATGTTTCTATTACGTATGACCCTTTTAAATGAGCTTGAAGCTGAAAACTACTTTTGAAGTGCGGCTTCTGAGGTTTGGTCTGCCTTTGCACTTGTAGCTGACAAATTTTTGTCGTATGGGAGCCCGGAATAAAACTGCTCCCAAAGTTTGGAAACGTTTTCAAACTCTTTCCCTATCTCATTGGTGTTTTCCAAGTAGACGTTTAGTGTGTCAAGATTGGAAACGATTGACTTCATTGTTTTTTCGATATCTTGTATGATCAGCTCTCTCTCTTGTTTAAAGTGGTTATCATTCATTGAAGACATGTGAGTGCTAGGTTGCTTACTTTTGAGTGTTTTTACTCAATTGCAGTTGTTTTATCTTTATCTTAATCAAAACGCGATTCAGACTTGAAATGGTAAAAAAACAACAGTCGAAAAAGCATATATAGTTATTCGGTCACCAATTTTTTTTTTTTTTTTTTTTTTTTTTTTTTTTGGTTGTGATGAACAAGGACATTTGTAGAGTTATTGATATCTGTAAAACAGAACAAAATGATGTACAAACAAGACCCGTAGTCCCAATAAGAGGTCTACAATGGTGCTGCAATAGTTTTGCTTTCTACCCAAAGACCTGAAAGGGCTTTTTCCTCGTGGGTTCAAAGAAGAAGCAAAGCATTCTTGGCTGTGATCACTGTTCGTGGCTACAAGAAACCAAAGAACAAAAACAATCAAAACGAAAAGAACAACAAAGCTCTGTTTCTCTAAAAAAAAACAAAAAAACAACAAGATTTTTAGAAACACTATAAAGTATGTTCTACATTCTAGATTTCGCAAATAAAGTAAGGTGAATAATTAATTCTATAAATGATACGTACATGCATAGTTTTTTTCCTATCAAAATCACTATATGCAAAGCGCTGTATTCTTTTGGTGTCCCTTTGAGGTTAGCTTGACTCTTCAGAGTTTTCAAAAGGCGGTTCCACGTCAAAGAGCAATTCGTCTTTCATCCATTTTTTACGCAATTTTGAGTTTTCGTCGTTGAACTCAGCCTCATCTTCCACATCAAACTCGTCCAGCCATGCCCAGTTTTTCTGGAAAATCTCTTTGTTTGTTTCCAAATACTGTAATAACTGTTTGTCGTCGTAAATCAATTCGTGGTTATTGGTCAAGTGGTTCCAGATCGCTTTTAAGTAAAATTTCAAAGATTTAAGCCCTTTGCAAAAACCTTTGTCTTCCCATTGGATGGATGTTTTAGGAGGACACTCCATCGAATCCATTTTAGAGACAAAATCTTGTTTGGTTAAACACTGTGCAAAGTCTATTAGGTATATTTTGCAGTGGGACAATTCTTTGCTTCCATCGTACATGAACAACAAGCTTGCTCCGTACAATCTGTAACCTTTTAAAAACTTGATAGTTTCGTTTAGATTGTCCAAGTTTTTCACAAGTTTTGGGATCTTAACAAGAATGGAGGTAATGGTTTGTTTGTTGTACAAGAACCGTGCCAAAATTCTACTGAACTGCCAGCCAATTCTGATTCTTCTACCAAAATACTTGTCTTTTTTCAAATAAGTTTTCGATTTTGGATCCCAAATTTTTAGTCCGCAAACTCTGCAGCCCAGTTTTTTTGATGTTGTTTTCAAGCATTTAAGAGATTGGGATTTCTGTTTTCTGACATTGGCCATGACACCGTACTGTCTTGTCCCCATTTTCAAATCCAACACACATGGGTTTTCCAAGTTTCTTGTTAAATCCTCTAGCAAAATAAATTGGGAAACCACTGTGTAATCATTTTGTGGAGAGTGCAGTGACTGCTCATTTTGAAGTGCAGTGGTTTTCGATTCCTCTGTTTCAAAGACATCAAGGGGTTCATTGTTGTTTTGATACTCAATTTTCGAGTTGTGATTTTCATTCGAATATTGCTTGGTCAAAGATGGCTCGGGAAGTAAAGTCAATTCGTCACTCATCAACGCCGCTTCTTCATTATCGCAATCGCTTTGCTTGGATTTCAAAGGCGGTGTGATAGTCTGTTTTAAATTATGGGTTTGCGCGTATTTTTTTGAACTAAAGCTGGTGGAGTCACTTTTTCTTCTTCTTCTTGCTGACAACGACGGAGACGACGAGTTTCTCATTGACCCTATGGTATTGCTGTTTGATCTGCTGTTACTTCTAGGACTGTCATGAGGGTGCGCACTAAGCAAAGCATTATTAATATTATTAATATTATCATTATTATTATTATTGTTGTTGTTGTTGTTGTGATGGCTCAAGTTTGTGCATTTGTACGGAGCAAAGACCTCATTGATAACCTGTTCTTGTAGTTTTGTGTTGATCATTGTGGTGTTGATGAAGTGGTCGTCAATGATGCTTTGCGATCGACTGTGCTGCAGTTTGGGCATTTCAATTTGTTCCGTGTTGCTGGCCGTGAGGTTCAAAGAATGTGTGCTAGAAGGACTCGTTGAAAGAAGAGTGTTGGTGTTGTTACTGCTACTATTACGTCTGATTTGTTTGTTCCAGGGACTTGTCGAAATATCCTGGTTGCTCATCCGTCTTTCCATAAGTGATCTGCTTGTCCCGTACACAGGGGATGTTGTTGGTGTGGATTGATTTTCTGAGCTTGAAAAAACGTGGTTGATTTTGTTCAAAAACGAGGACGGAAACAAATGAATGTTGTCATCAAGAACGACCTCATTGATCGTGTCGCTGTTGCATCTAGGTTTTTTTTTCATATATCTGTGTGAATCTTTTTCACATTGAAGTTGTTGTTGTTGTTGTTGTTGTTGTTTTTCGTTTGTCACCCTTTTAGTATCGCCTTTCCCTTCTTTTGATTGTGGATTTTTGTGATTTAGCTCTCCAACAGCTTCCATATACTCGTTTAAAGTATTAAAATGTTGTCTTACATTCAACACTCCAATATATTTAGGCATATAATGCAAGATGTTATGACTTTCTTTTTCATTTTCTCCACTTGACGCATGTTTCTCGTTAGCCTCTTTTGTGGCATACAAATGTTCTAAATTTTCATACCATACATTTTCATTATTAACAAGAGTCTTGCACACTGCTCTTTTACTGAACTTGAAGATCTCTGTGTGACCTCCAACTTTATTTTTGAACGGTTTCAATTCCACAGCCAACGGGAATTCATACTGTTGGTTGTTGTCTACATGCTCTTTGTCTTTGTTATTTTTCGTGTCTATGTTCCGAGTGGTTTCCTGTATGATAGGGTTTTTGTCTTTAATCATTCTCGAATCCGACATAATTGGTAGTTTTTCTCCCACAAGTCTAACATGTTTTTTGGTATCATTATCTTGGTCATTCGTGATTGTTGCAAAAGTATTATGATCCAAAATATCTGACGTAATTCCTAAAGTTTCATTACTTAACAAACTTTTTTTGACATCATGTTTTCCAACTGTTGGAACTGTATGCGGAATATAAGTTGCGGAACTTACTCTTTTCACGACATTTGATTCATCGGGTTCATTGAACAGATAATCTTTGGACAAGAGTCTTTTATTAACTGATGTTGTATTTGTATTTGTACTTGTATTTGCTTTTATATTCGTTTTCGTTGGTGATGATGATGATAAATTTGGCACACTTGTTTGATCTTTTGTCTTACTTGGGACAATTTCATCGCTGTCTTCATCGTTGTCATCAATAGCACTCTCGTTTTGATTTTCTTCAAAAACATGGTACAACGGTGATTTCAATTTGACGCTGTAGGACTCGTTGATAAAAGGTTTTGTAAATTTGTTTGAATGTTCCAATGTAGGTGTACTTGTTCTCTTGTCATATGCACTCGTTCTCTTGTCATATGCACTCGTTCTCTCGTCACATATGTTTCCCCTTTCATCTATCATTTCAACACTTTTATTTTGATCATTATCTTCATCATTATGGAAAATTCTTAGAGAAACACTTCCCTTTCTCCCGTACATTGCAGTATCTTGTGACACAGACTGTTTATTGATGTTTGCGGTGAGTCTATTGCCACTTCTACTATTATTACTATTATTACTGCTACTACTACCACTACTACCACTACTACCACTAATATCACTTTTATCAGCATCATTCTTATGCCCATTCAATATAGACATATGCTGAATATCATCCACTATTTTCTTTATACTTAGATGACTATTATTATTATTAGTGTTATTATTATTGTTATTATTATTGTTCCATAATTTATTCACAATTTTCGACCCATTTGTATCGTGTCCACTGTTCTCTTTCATCTTCAACATATAAAATCTGACCTGATCTCAATACTCTTTCTAATTTCTTGTTTGGATGATTGTGTATCTATACTAATTTTTTTATTTCTAATACTTTTTATTGTTAATATCTTACAAAGATATGAACCAAGTCTTATTTGTAAGTCCAGGTGAATAAATAAATAAAATAAAGTAAAATAAATAAGTGAATTCAATCAATGAAATCAGTTAATTAATCTAGAATCAATTTATGTTTACTTTGTTGGACCAATACCCAGTTTCTCTTGTTTGTGTCTTGTAGAAATTCACCACTTCTTCTTTTTTTTACTTTTCTCTCTTTTGAGATCTACAATACAAGAGTATACATGAATATAATCAACAACAACAAGAATTCATCATTAATATCATTAAACTTGACCAATCTCAAAGATTAATTACCACATAAGCACAACATAAATCCATACACACGGTTAAGTGTAAATTAATTAAATGATAACCACGTTGTTGAATACTTTAGAATCATGATCTAATAATGAAAATACTACTACTAATTATAATTATAATCATAATAATAATAATAATAATAATAATAATAATAATGTCAAAGGTGATGATGATGATGATGATGATGATGAAGATATTAAAAGTTCACTAAATTAATACCCTCGTGATATATATAAAAAACCTAATAATTACCCATAAACAATCAAAACCAGTACCAAAATCAAAGCAAATCAAACAAAACAATGAAAGTAATCAATCAACTACACGATTTATACCACTTTTCTTTTTTTTTTTTTGGTAGTAAAATATGAATAGTAATGATGGCTTTTTTTTTTCTCTCTCTCTCTCTCTCTCTC
>ERZ794936.676-NODE-676-length-14307-cov-6.442605_pt1 | contig 14307 bp, 6 predicted proteins | sample MGYA00511083_ERZ794936 | MGnify/ENA primary metagenome ERZ794936 (study PRJEB30137, sample SAMN04331409) | food metagenome | isolation source: Y2 must sample point D1 replicate A | place: Australia: South Australia | collected 2014 ... | reverse complement strand
AAAATAAAAAAAATTTCCTAAAAAGAATGAAATGATTAAAAACGGACTAAATATGAAAAGGACAATTAAGCGCGTTTTATTTTATAAAACTACTAAGCTCTGTAATGGAATATTCAACCAATGATACCAGTTTTTTCACCTTGCTTGGTTCCATACAAAGACTTTTTATCATTAAAAACATAAAATCTATCTAATAACATATAACACCATGATGCCAAGTACATCATCAAACAGCCTATAGTTAACAATCTTCCTAAAAACTGCAAGAAACCTATTCTTTTATCGGTGTAAACAACACTTATAGGTTCGTGTTTGATGGTAAAAAAAATACCAGGCAAACTTTGGACTTTTTTGCCTACAAAGTTCAAATCACTCTTAATATTATCAAAGTTAACAGCATATTGGGTTGTCACAATGCTACCTCCGAGTTTATTGTATTTTGTAGGGATAACATCAATATTATATTTATACTTGGCATTTCTATCTTCATATTCTGGAATTTGGGCTATGTTATCTAGTGGATTGTTCAAAAACGGTAAAAATTGGCCAAAAGACATTTCGTTTATGACATGGGTAAAGTCTAGCTTATCTATAGGGGCCATTGTTTCATCCGGATAACCATAACCCTTACCAGTTATTTGAAGTTGACCTTCTACAGCATTAACATTAACTGTTCCAAATACATGGCAACCATCAAAGTTTTGGGAGCCTTCTAAAAGAGATGTATCTATAGCATCTCTGAATTCAGCAGGCATTGCTCTATCAAATATCTCATTGATCTCAGGAGTATAAATTTCGTTATAATCATTCAAGGATCTTACATTGAATGGGACAAAAAAAGGCATATTTTCCAGCTTAATCAACTCATTAACTAATAAATGATCACCTGTTTTGTCTCTCCAGTTGAAACTTAAATATTCACACTTTGTTTTCACAAATAAATCAATGTTTATAGGTATACTAGTTTCAACTTCTTTTTTTAACTCAAAAGTTTCTTCTATATAACCATCAAACAAAGATCCAAATTCAGAATACAAAACAAACAGTGTAAAAGCATAAAATAATATAGTTCTAACACCTAATCCTTTTTTCGGTTCATTTTCGTTATGTTCCGCAACTTTTGGAAAAGCATCGAATCGTCTCAAGTATTTGAACTTGGAATTACCTTTATCCAAAAAACTGTCTACCTCTGAGCCCATTTTAAAAAGCTTTTGATATCTTAAAGACGTTCTTTGGTTATTATAAAGCAGTAGTTTATATTATTCAATATAATTCATTACAGCGAGTTAAAAAAAAAAAAAACACAACTATTAAACTCATAGACAGTGTGAAAAATATGGTTCTCCCCGTATACCTTGATTAATGAAAAAAAACGTGACTAGATCGCTATTCTAAAACATACCAAAATACAATGTTTAAATCTAAATGTTATTTTAAACAAACAAAAGGAACTATATAAGTGACTACAATATGCTTACATATTTGGAAATCTTATCTCTTTGGTCTTGTTGGATACACTCAGCTATCCAAATAATGTTTTTTATTTCTTGTTCTTTACACTTTATCCAAGCGTAGAAGGTGGATAAGGTGAATTGCTGAGTGAAAAAGTCTTTACAGTAATCCATTTCTATTTGACTGAAATAATCTTCAAGAGTCTTGTCATCATTTTCTTCAAAAATTCCTTTGTATTCATATACTGAAGATTCAATAATTTGTTTTATGGCTTCAAAATCCAAATCAGGGTTGGACAGCAATTGTTGATAACCAATTGGATATAGCTTTCCCATTTCAGGAATGACATTTTTCTTCAATTCTAGGTTAATTATATCAGGGTACTCAATACCACTTAACATTATGTTAATAGTTCTTTTATCAGCTTCAAAGTCTAAAAACTCAAGCATATTTTCTTTGGTTGGGTCAGAGTTGGAAAATGAAGAAGAAATCCATGATCTGAATTGTTCCAAGTATTCTTTGTAGACTTTGTTTTTAACAATTTCCATGTCAAGGTCAGTCAAGGCTTTGGAAGCGTCAACAGAGTTTTCACCAAAGATTTTTACAAAAAATGGTGCTAATGGAGTATCAACTATGACTAGATTGTATAAAGTTTCCAAATCTGTGGCTACAGACAAGGTAGGTAAAGTATCAAAAATCCCTAATGGATGGCATTTTCCCAATAGCTCATTTGTATCTCTATCATGAATAGTACCATTAATAATCAAAATAACATTGTCTATCATGTAAGAATATCTAACGTAGTCAAAAAATTGTTTGGTTAACCCTTCATTAGAATTGTTTAATAGATATTTAAATTCTTTGTAGAACTTTTCTTGAATAACATTTGAGATATCTTTAGAAGATAACTTATTGATATTTGCCAAGGCGGTATTTACAATAGATCCGTATGAAGCAGTGGTTGATAATTGAAGTTTCAAATCCTCCAAATTGTCACATTGTTGCAAATTTAAATAGTTATTGGATGTAAGTAATTCATTTCTCATACCTGTAACGATACCTTCAAGATACCCATTATCGACGTTAAAAAATACACCTTCCATATTGTCCTAAAAAAGCTCTAAATCTTACTTTATTCTTTGGGTTTTGTAACCTTTTACCAAATGTAATTATGATTAAATTGTATAAAAATTTGAAGGAAAAATGAAAAACTTACAACCTTTTTTTTTTTGCCAACAATCCATAGCTAAAGGGGGGCCAAAATCGCCAAGGAAAAATCGATATAAAGGCTTAACTCCGCATTTTGAAATCAAGTCAAATCTAGTCGGAATACAGCATCAAGGAACCGATTTAATCAATTGATATAGAGGTTTTAACATATTTTTATATAATTTACAATCCATATTCGATTTCCAATATTAAGGTACCATTGGCAATTCTGACCAAAGTTTGGCCTTTTTCCAGAATTTGAGTATCGGATAAAGAGATTTGAGAAAACCCTAGCTCAGTATCCTTACCAAAAGTATGCTTACCGTATCCTTCAACCAAAATAATACCGTTGTTGGCAGCCTTGAAAGGAATAACATCACCAAAGAATACATCTTTGTTTTTATCACTTCTTCTTGATTCTGTCTTGTGCAGTAATTTGATGTTACCATTGCCTAAGTTCAAAGACAATCTTAGTTGAACAGATGGACCCAATGAGTGACCACTTATGATAGTTATTTTACCATCGTAGACTTTATTTGGAACCAATTGTTTCAAAGCAACAGATTGAGAAGCCTTGTCGGGAGTCAAAGAATTTTGGCCAACATCAGCATAAGATTGATTAGGCACAGATGCATCAAATGAGGGTCTAGGGCTAGCTTCATCTTCTTTGATTGATGATGCAACAGAAACAACTCTCTTATGAGCTGGTGTACTACTGCCATTCAAACTTGAAGAAGATGTTTTCTTGGAACTAATACTGCTGACATCATCACCTTTGGAGTGTTTTTTATTACCTCCAAATCCTTTTCTCAAAAACTTGGTACCTTTGGTTAAACCACTGACACCAACACCAGCAACACCAGTAGCAACGCCAACACCGGCACCAACACCAGCAACACCTAAACCAGCAACATCACTCAAAGCTTTCAATGGAACACCAGCCAACCCAAATGAGTTGAATTCTAATGGTGGTTGAATATATTTTGGAATAAATGTTGTTTTTAAATTCAAAATACCCTTTGGTGACAGTTGTAATTGCCATTCTTGAACACTTTTATCAAGACTTAATTGCTGTAATGGGAAAACAACAGTAGATAATAAATCATTCTTACTAACTCTATCCCAATCGTAAGCTAGTAATGTTAAATTACTTCTGGAAATAGATGGAATATTGATTTTGGCAACTTCATTCCATGTTGGATCTAAGGTCTTTTTAATAACTTTAGTTTCATAAGCACTGACATTATTTACTAAGACATCAATATATGGATCTGATTTACCGTTTCTGTCATGAGAAGGCAAGTTAGTAGCATTTATTATTTCAATTTGCAACTCACCGGTATCATAAACAGATTCAGAAATATCCAACGGCTTAGTAGTTGGGAACATAAATGCCTTGAATTCAAAAGATGCAGATCCATTAGGAGATTGCACAACAACAGACTCACCACCATTTTCGCCAATAATATTGGTCAAAAGCTGCAAAGTTGGGATAGACCATTCATCAACAACATCATCTACTTTAGTAACGGTTGCTTTCTTAGTTAATCTAAAGATGGTCACAGAATGCTTCAAATCTCTGATAAATCCAGAGCCTGAAGTTTTTGGAATAATACCATTTTTAGCTGTGAAAGTGACCAAAGATGGATACATGTTATCATCAAAGGCAACCTGCAAGTGAGATTTAGAATTGACTTTAATATTGTTGATTTCCATTGAAAATACACCCGAGTTTTTGGATAGTAATTGTTCAGGAGTTAGCAGTTCCTTGGAATTCAAATATTTGACATAAACACTATCCTCAGATTCGTCTTCGTATGGAACAACTTCATAATCATCTGGATTTTTCTTCATATCCTCTGCATATTCCTTTTGTTCTTCTTCTAAAGATCTTTTGGAAGATTCAATTTGTTCTTTCCAGAATTTAACCAAAGGCATTTCAGTATTAGTAAAGACTTTTTCAATAGGAACAAAGGCAATACTGACTGTAACGATTGATTTTTTAGCTTCGTTGTGAGAACCTTTTAATTTCAAGTTGACCAACTTATCACCTTTTAAGTAAGGTATTATGTTACCACTGGCATCCTTATTAATAAACTTTGATACGTTGAAGTTGGCACTACCAAAGAATCTGTCTTTTCCAACATTTTGGTAATCGTAAACGGATAAAATACAATTTTCATTTTCATGTTTAACAGGAATCCAACAGACTTGATCATAAACAGGCTTCTTTTCATCAGGGAAATAGTGAGATTTAAACTTGACATGGTTGGACAAAGAAATAGAAACATATGGGTCAATATCACCAACACCAGCTAAATCAGAAGACTTCAATTCACAAGATTTCAAGTATACCCTCAAAGCACCAATGTAGTCGGTTCTAGCAATCGAATCCAATCTACCACCAACAGAAACATCTTTTTCTTCAGAAACAAACAATTGTTCAACAATATCTGGACCAATAGCAAGAGGTTTCCATACTCCCTTGGCTCTTATCTTAGGATTAGTATTGGCAGCAGAAGGAAACTCAGCGGTTAAAGAAGTTGGAACAGTAGCATCAAACACATAACTATCAGCAATCCATTTAGATAATAAATCACTAACAAAACCCGAGTATTCAGCAATCAAAATATCAGAGCCAAATTGTGTATCAAAGACTTCCAACTTCAATAAAGAGGACTTTTTAGATGGAATTAAAACCTCAAATATTTCATTCCAAGAAGGTTCGTTGATTCTTTTCAACTTTCTGAATTTATGAACAACTTTGTTGTCAACAGACAAAGTAGCAGATGGATTTAGTTGACCAAATGGAGATACCTTAACAAACAAATTTGTAACATCTTGTAAAGTTAACTTCAAAATACCTGGGCCGTTCTTAGCCAAGCTTAATTTTGAAGAACGAGGTGGTTTTTCTTTATCTTCACCATCTTTGTTTTGGTCTTCATCTTCCTCATCGTCTTCATCTTCTTCAGCATCATCACCAGAAGAACCATTAATAACATATTCAGCTGTTTTATGTTCTGATTTACCAACAGCTCCGGAAGAAGTAGTATTAGTGCTCTTTTTTGGATCAATAGGCAACCATTGTAGTTTGTAAGTTATAGACCCCTCAGAAGGTTCACCTTCAACTTTTTTACCACTCTTATACAATTTTTCAGTAATAGAGTTAGATGTGTAAACATTACCTTCATTTTTCTCATCCAAGTCCTTAATGTGAATGTTGAAGCCACCAATCTTGTGAGATTTTTTGTTCTTTGCAAAATTTCTTCTTTTAGCAACTTGTTCAGGAGTTAAATTAGCATGATATGAATCAACAAATAAAGTTAAATCTTGTTCTAAAGTATTCACAGGAATAAAAACAGTTTTTTTACCTTGATTGTCTTTTTTCAAATCTAAGAAATGTTTACTTTCAACACTATTAAAAGGAGTACCAGAAGTTTCAAAAGACAAATATGAGTAATCTTCTAAGTTTAATGGGTTTTCTGCCAACTTAGAGTTAATTTTCTTTTCATTTAACTTGTAATCTTCAATGGTAACAGCAATACAACCAATAGCATCGTTCACAGAAGCTTCAATAATTTCCTCAACATCAATATCTAATTTGTTAGGAGAATATAGCATTGGACCAACATTAGCATCAATCATTGTGGTAACAAATGTTTTCAAACCAGGTAAGAAAGACATGATATCTAAACCTAAAGTATCACCACCCACAGGCTTCAAAGCAAAATCAATAAACAAATGCTCTAATAGAGATATAGAAACAAGTTTGATGTTAGGGAAATTGTCATTTAAATGAATGGTAACTTTGGCATGGGCAGAGACATTAATGTTTTCCACTAAAACAGGTAAACTTTTAGAAACAAAACTTTTACCAACAGTGATACCCAGAGCAATTTTTGGATTGATTTTTCTCTTGATCTCATTGCTAGTCATATTAGATGTGTCATTTGGAGTAAAGCTGATCTTCCAATCCATCTCAATAACATCTTTTCCTTTTTTAGTGTAAGATTTGATAGCATCGATAGTAGGAGCTTTGGTACCTAAAGTGAACTCATCTAAAGTTAAAGCATCAATACCGTAACCGGGAGTAACATCTTCTAAAGTTGGATTGACAGCATCTTTAACTTGTTGAGATAAAACAGGCATATAAATAACCCAAAACTTGGCCAAAAACTGATTTAACCAATTGATTGTTTCGGTTTTGTCAGATAAGGTTTCATTAATTTGAATTCTTTTGATATCATCTCTTAAGTTTCTGTTTACTCTTCTTATGGATTTTTTGTAAGTGGAAGCTGTGAAAAACCAAATAACTAACAAAAACAAGTAAGAAGCTCCAAGTTTGGCAATGAAATAAGACCAAAGACAAGTGAAAATCATCAGGGAAGTATTAGAGTAATAATCACTGTGGAAGTACTCCTCAACATACTCCTTAATTTTTATTGGCCTGGAAGCATCCCTTCCTTTATTAGAAATAAAAGCATGATTTTTGTCACTAGAAACAAACTTATCAAAAGTTTCCAATTTGAATGTGAATTCAGGTTTAGAGCTTAATTCTTTGATTAATTTATCCAGAAAAACATCACTCTTGGCCTTTTCAACAGCCTCTTTATCTTGAACCTTTGAATCAATAATTTTGTTCAAGTCTTGTTCTTCGACATTGGCTAGAAACTCGTTTTTCTTGGTGTATGGGATAGAAGAATCAACCAAGTTGTTTGATCTGTCTTTCAAAACTGATGGTAAAAGATTTGGTTTCAATTCTTCCATAGGAATAGCGTACTTTTCGGACTTTCCATGGAATATTTCTTTATTTGCTTTTTTGTTCAAAGCTGACGAAGCAACGAAGATGTCTGTATCATTGCTAATCAATGTATCCTTTGTAGATTCGGCATTATCAAAAGTAGATTTGCTTTCAGCAGTACTACCTTTTGCAGTCATATTTGTATGGATATTTTTTTTAAATTTTTCTTTCTTAAAAAACAAAAAAAAAAAATGCTTGAAAAATATATAGAAATTACCAAATCAAAATAATTAATTTACTTAGGGAATTATCTATATTTCTCTTTAACCACCCCATATCATTATATCAATTAAATGAAATCATTAATTAGCAACACATTAACATACAACAATCTCTATTTACTTCAGATGTTCCTTACGAAGCAAAAAATATGAGGTCGCTACGTTCGCCCTTAAAAAAAAAAAATTTTTTTTTTTTAAAACAATCCCGTGATTAAAGGGATCCATACTATCGGGTTGAAACAAAGGGAGACGAAAAGAGAGCCAACGGTTTAAATGTAAGGAATTGGTAGGATTCCTTAGTGCTTGGAGAGAGGTGGTATTGGTATAGAAAAAGGATTACGGGGTTGTTTGTATATATAGAGACCTTTGTTTTTTTTTTTGTCTTTTTTTTGGTTCGATTTCATACAGACAACATCATGGAAAGCTGTTTTCTTTTGGCTATAGTTTGGAGAATTTCTTCCTCAGTATAGATATTTGTTTCAAGCAATCTATTGATGAGTATGTTGAAGTAATTTTCGTTGGTTTCCTTCAGTCTATAAGCACAATATATTAACTGTAGCAAGCAGTTTTTGTCCACAGATTTCAACGCAAAGTCGTCTTTTTTCAGTAGCATATTTAAAAAATCTTTCAGCATTTTCAACATTATTACATTTGTGAATAAAGGGATGCTTATATCCGAATCCGCAGCATCCTTCACTTTCAAAGGAAGCAAGTAGTCCTTGACAAAACACTCACTAGGCAGGTTGCGCATACTGTCGTTACTTCCAAAAGTCAATTGGTAGATGTTAATAATGGTGAACAACTCTGTTCTGAAATAATCAATTCTGTCAATCAAATTCACGTCGTCTTCTGATGCTACCTTGAAATAATTTTCCAGTCTTTTTGTTCTTGTACTAACAAATGTTTCAAGAGATTTCAAATCGTCTTGGTTTATTTTAACCATTGTATCCACTACTCTTTTGAGCGTGACAAAATCATCGCTTTTCAGTATGGTCTCCTCTAAACTATCAACCATATCTTTTTTAATCACAGTATTGATATGTTCTTTTATTGAGTCTATCAGGTCCAAGCCAAATGTGTTGCTGTTGGCCTGTGTTATCAAAAAGCTCTTGAACCTATGCATGTTGTTAATGTATACTTGCTGCAAAAATAAAGCTTCTTGGTATAGTTCATTTTTATTACACTCTTGAACCAATGTTGGTAGGTTCAAGAAAGCTGTCAAAGTACTGGTTTCACGGAAATTTGCATTATCTGAACTCAAAAACTCATTTAACACGTTTTTTAATTTTTCGTCTTTTAAATCTACTTGTAATGCGTTGTTGTTTTGGCTCAATTCAGATATCAGTGTCTTCAACACATTATGATCTGTGTTAATTGGTTCTTGAAAGCTTTTTTTAAAATCAGATTCAAAAGAAATGTCTAAATCCAGCTTGTTTATGATCTTCTTGTCAACTTTTGTTTTCAAAATCTCATCAACCAGCTTTTGTTCTTTTAAATTGATGCTGTTCCCAAGTTCCGCTATAGTTGTGACGATATTGTTCGGTTCTGTATGATTCAAAGCAGTATCATTTGAATCACTAAATATGTTGTGATGACTTTTTCTGGTTTGTGATCCAGATAGCATTGGTGTATCTACAAGCCCAATGAAAAAGGTGTCTAAATCAATTTCTTTATCCTTGTTGAAACTAAAGATATTATGCGCTATTTGTTTGATACCATCTTTTAACTTTATTTCTTCAGACAAATTATGAGGTGAAGACGAATTTTCCTCTATGATACTGTTGTAAATATCCTCTAATAAAAAATCCATTATTGAAACGTATATGATACGGTTTTGCAGATTACTTTAGTTATTACTATGAACTATCGGTTTTTAAAAAAAAAAAAATACTAAAAATCTTTGTTTATCAGGTTTCATAAATATTCCAGTAGATTTATTAAATCCTATTTTTTGAATTAGAAAAACGTGATCAATAGTAAATAATAGCCAGTTTCTCAAGAGTATAAGTTACACGGTGATCACATGATACATCTGTTTGAAACTCCATATATTATTTTTTTTTTTGTAACAAACTTTTTATTAAAAAAAAATATTTTGTTATTCATCAATCACAAAAAAATATTATGAAAAAATATTTTTTTTTCAACAAATTATTTCTTTTTTAGGAAATTTTACCACTTAACATTGATTTTGTTTGCAGCAAAAAAACTGTCACATCAAATAACAGATAAACCAAATCTTCTGCCTAGAAAAATATTTTTTCTCCCTAACTACTATTTTTTCTGTTCTAAATACAAATATTATTCAAAAAATATATGACATAATAAATCATTTATTTGTGATTAAACAACTTACAGAAGCAAAAGAGGTTTTGTTTTTTTTTGATTTTCAGATTGCATTTTTTGGGGAAAAGCAGTTCGTGTGAATTGTTTGTGTAGACTACATCAACGTATATTCTGATTCTGCTTACGGATTAGATCTTTTTTTTTTTTCTGTTCTACACATGTCATTCCTCTGCTTAATCTGAAAAAGTTAGAAGGCAATAATATTTTCACTGGTAAAAAATTAGAAAAGCATACATTTGTCGCATAATCGTAAACTCATAGATTTTTTACTAGTTAATTTTTTCGTAATACACGTTTCTTCTTCTTATAATTAATACAATTTATTAAGAAAGATATTATTAAGAATACAAGTAAAAGACCAGTCAATAACTAAATAAAAAAAATGTCTGCTCAAGCTGTATGTAACTCACACCGCTAGCCGAAACCAAATTGGTAATATGGATAATCAAGACACCAAATGGATTAATAAATTTGAAAAGGATACAAGAACAACAACACTGAAAAACCAAATAAATAAGGCATATCACACTGGACGCTGTACAATAACTAGAAAGCAGTTATTTAAAAGTAATATGATCATTCAGGTAAAAGTAAAATGAAAATGCTGTTTAATGTTTATACATTAACTCAAATGGAATAAGAAGATTTACTGTCAATGAAAGTTATTAATGGTTTAAAATAAATGAGAATAACACTTTTCCAAATAATCAAGGCAATATAGGAATACAAACACTTAGTGAATTGAAAACAAGTAAACTAGATTTTTTTAATAAAATTAGAACCAAACCAAAAAAAAACAGCATACAAGAAACACACTTAATCAATTAAAGTACTTTACTACACGGTGAAACATTAATGAAACGAAAAATAAAAGAAAAAAAAGAATATAAATGAAATACAGATTTGAATGAACTAATTGAAAAAATATTGAAGTAATCATTTATAGGATACAGTTTATAAGGAAAAAGAAAAGCAGTACTTAGCCAAGATATTGAATACGTCATTCATGTGGAATTTACGCAGCCAAATGTTCTAATCTATTCAGTGAAACGAGATTCTAAGAATATCATCTTTAAATTATTTAATCCACCGGTAATAGTTGATTTACCATTATCAAAACACAAACAAGCTTAACGAATTACTAACAAATACAAACTTATTTTTACTGTTCTTAAACACGAGTTTAAAAGTAAATACTTTGATACAAATAATATTCATAAATAGGCCCCAAAGTGGTACCCTGCCGAAGATGTCAAGCAAGCCAAGAAAACTAGAAAGACTTCCAGACCACAAAAACTAAGAGCTTCCTTAGTTCCAGGTACTGTCTTAATCTTATTAGCTGGTAGATTCAGAGGTAAGAGAGTTGTCTACTTAAAACACTTAGAAGATAACACCTTATTAGTCTCCGGTCCATTCAAGGTCAACGGTGTTCCATTAAGAAGAGTCAATGCTGCTTACGTTATTGCTACTTCCACCAAGATTGATGTTTCTTCCGTTAACGTTGAAAAGTTCAACAAGGCCTACTTTGCCAGAGAAAAGGTTACCAGAGAACAAAAGGCTGAAGCCACTTTCTTCGATGAACAAACCTCCAAGAAGGAAGTCAAGGCTGAAAGAGTTGCTGACCAAAAGACCGTTGATGCTGCTTTATTAGCTGAAATTAAGAAGACCCAATTCTTAAAGCAATACTTAGCCTCTTCTTTTGCCTTAAAGTCCGGTGACAAGCCTCACCAATTGAAGTTCTAAATAAAATAATATGAAAAAAAAATAATACCAATTTCAATTTTTAACTATAATAAATATATAAAATAGTGAGTATATACATATTTTGTTTTAGAAACCCACAATAGAATCAAAAAAAAAAAAATTATATTATATTTTGTTGTTCTTCGTGATCTTTTAATGATTAAAGTTAATACTTTCCCATATTGAATTGATAATGGCTCAAATGAACCTAAGCCTTGGTTCACAGTTTTCTTGTCACGTGCGACTCATTTTGTTTTTTTCTTTTTTTTTTTTTCGTTTTTGCTTCACAACGATTTTCAGCCTGTTTTCCGAAAAAATACCCAAAAAAGAAAAGAAAAAAAAAGAAAGAAAAAATTACTGAATTAGGACAGGTGTTTAAGCACGTTCACTCTCCCTTTGGCCTTTATTAAATTTTTAATATTTTTCTTTGGTTTCGAGGATGTAATAATAGTAATCATTTGTTCATCAGATACAATATAGCATAAAGAAGATCCCAAAAAAAATAATCATATATAAGTAGAAATGAGTGAAATGGTTCCTTTAGCCGTTTACGGTATTAATGTTATTCCTGGTGAAGTCACCAGCGCTATAGACAGTTATCCATCAGCCACAGTTAAAATTACATCTGTTGCTGTTCATCCAGAATCTTTGGATGGTAAGGATACTCCAACCACTTTAATCATGTTAAAGAGAAGAATTGTTGAAGAAGAAGAAAACTCTGAAGTTGAAGATTCTGATGAAGAAGAAAAGGAAGATAGTGAAGAAGCTGATGAAGATGAAATCATTGAAGAATTCGTCATTGCCACTTTATCCCCAGAAGGTAAGACTCAACAAGCCGTTGATTTAATCATATCTCCAGACGAAGACATTGCCTTTGTTGCTACCGGTTCTTATAGAGTTGACATTTTAGGTAACTACGTTACTCACCCATATGACTTCAGTGAAAATGAAGAAGATGACGAAGATATTTCTGAAGATGAATACAGCGATGAATATGGATCTGAAGATGATGAAGTTGATGAATTAGACTACGAAGAAGATGAATTAGATTCTGAAGATGAAGCTTACATCCAAAAGGCTTTAGAAGATATTGAAGATGCCTCCGACATTGAAGGTAAAATCAGTGAATTGATAAATGAAGCCTCTTCCAAGAGAAAGAGAGCTACTGTTGAAGAACTACCTGAAGAAGCTGAAGAAAAGCCAGTCAAAACTTCTAAAAAGCAAAAGAAAGAAGATGCCAAGAAGGTTGCCTTCAAGGAAGAATTAGTTGAAGGTCCATCTGCTTCTAAAAAAGAACAAAAAAAGAAGGAAGTTGCTCCAGTAGCCCCACAAAAGCCAAAAGCTAAGCAATTAGAAGGTGGTATTGTTATTGAAGATAGAACCGTTGGTAAAGGTAAGCAATGTAAAAAAGGTGATAAAGTTGGTATGAGATATATCGGTAAATTAAAGAAAAACGAAAAGAAGGTATTTGATAAGAACGTCAAAGGTAAGCCATTCGTCTTCAACTTAGGTAAAGGTGATGTTATCAAGGGTTGGGATATCGGTGTTGCCGGTATGGCCGTTGGTGGTGAAAGAAGAATCATCATTCCTGCCGCTTATGCCTATGGTAGAACTGCCTTACCAGGTATTCCAGCTAACTCCGATTTGATCTTTGATGTTAAGTTAGTTTCTATGAAGTAATTTTGCTTTTTTTTTTTTAAAAAAAAAATCTTATTCAAATTTTATATATGAACATAATTACTGGTTCCAGCCTGTTTTGTTTTTTGTTATAGATGCATCTCATGTTTAAAAAGGCGGCTAATTTTTTAATCATTTCCCTTTTCAGAATTGTATAATTATTTAAAGTAATTTTTTTTTTTATCGCTGTTATGGCTATTCATATCCGACAATTCCGTTTAATAAAAGATACGCTGGTTTCCTTCTTTTTCGTTTTTGGATTCACATGTTTTAAGCCAGTAAAAAGCTATTTTTATGAGTAGTGATTATATTAAAAATTCTGTGAAAAATGAAATAAGGTATACTGAAACCAATACAAAGTTGTTTTTCTGTTGTTGTTTTGTTTTCACCAGGTAAAAAAGCTTATCAGTACAATATAACTGTTGTGTTTACTTGATTTATAGACTATATAGTAAGATAACCTTACCCAAAACTTCAGGTATGTATAAACAAGTGTCAACCTGTAGAGCCCACGTCATCTGGCAGAATACCTTTTTTTGTTTTGTCCCCCAATTAAACCAAGATATTTTACTAACAAATCTTTTTTTTTTTTGAATTTATTTATAACAAATCATTGAATTTATTCACCTATTTTTCTATTTCATCCCCAATGTGTTAATGTATGAATCTTGATTATCACAGCCTTTTAAATCCGATATCTCATCCAAAAGATAACCATATTTTTTTCAGCTCCTCGTTTATAAAATATAGTAATAAGTGGATTTGGTCATGTGACCATCAGTGGTTTACAACCATGTCACATGTTTTTTTTTTTTTTTGTCAACCAAAGCTTATACACGAAATACGATAAATCAGCTG
>ERZ794936.674-NODE-674-length-14335-cov-6.090266_pt1 | contig 14335 bp, 8 predicted proteins | sample MGYA00511083_ERZ794936 | MGnify/ENA primary metagenome ERZ794936 (study PRJEB30137, sample SAMN04331409) | food metagenome | isolation source: Y2 must sample point D1 replicate A | place: Australia: South Australia | collected 2014 ... | reverse complement strand
GAATATTTAAATGATGCTAGTGATGGAATCAACAATTTCACTTCAATTTTAGAAGGCAGCTCTAAAGATAATATATCCGCTGGTATGGTGAAAAACATGACGCCGCCAATATTTTCAAAGAAGAAGAGTTTGGGATTTTATAACTATCAAAATAATAGTAATTTGAGATCTAAGAGTATTTCTGTAAAAAGTAAAGTCATTTTATTAGAGATTCCTTACACCAATGACAATTTTGATCAAGTTTTGGGGATAACCAAGATAATTAGAAACTTAAAAAAAGTGGCCGGTGCTGACATTGAATGGGTTCTCACGATGACATACATCATTGAAGCACAGGAAGATATTTTGATCAATAATCTAATCAAGGAATTAAAAACGAATAAAATTGAAGCTAAGAAACTTATTGATGATTTGAAACTCAAAAACGAGACAGACTATTTAGAACTGAATTCAGCACAAAACTGTATAATAAAAGAACATCCAGAATTGACGGCATTAAACATCGATAACATAAAATCTTTGAAGGTAAGACTTTTAAACAAACAACCTAATGTATACGATTTACAAAGCAACACAAATTCCAGATATTCAAGCATAACGACAACTCACGATGGAGGAGAAATCATTAGACAACCAATAATAGGAGAGATTCCGGATGATATATCAACTGTTCACTCAGGACAAAGCAACCGTGATGATTTGACTTTGACATCTGAGCTTAATGCACCTTACTTGCCTGTTAGTGGAAGCAGTCACATACCAAAGCATTTGACAGTTAGATTGTTTGATTACAAACACTTTAATCAAAAACAAGATTTAGCAAGCTATTTAAAAATCATTGAAAAAGTATTCACAAACGAAGATTTTTTTTTGGGTTTGTGGAATAATGCCATGAAAGTCATTGATAACGATAACATTGTGTATCAGGAGTATAATTTTAAAAATAAAACGGATGTTGATGGCATAGCTGCGAAGATTCATTTCTATAAACCTAGCAATGAAATTCAATTGGTTGTTGATGAGTACTTCACAGCATACAACAAAAAAAACTTCTATAAATTCAAAAGATTGAGCTGTTGCAACGAAGATGAAATTTCAAAGAATGGTGGTAGTGACGATCACCATAGCTATGTTGATTGTTATGAAATATTGACCAAAATTTATCAAGGTGACAAATCAACTTTGTACGTATAGGGAAAAAAAAAGTATACAATGTGTCATGATTAAAATAATAATATATGCATATTAAAAAATGATACATAATATTCATATCGAAGGGGCACATATATTATGATGGAGGGTTGCTTATCCAAAGATAAGGCCGAAATTTTTATTTATTTTTTTTTCAATTTTTTTATTCGTTTGAGATAATATAATATCATTCATCATTATAGCAACATAAATTAGCTCACCTGACAAGTTTAGAGCTCCTCTAATCACTATGAGTGAAACCCCCTTTAAAATCGTAAAATTAGTATATCTGAAAAAAAAAAAAATGGAAAAATATTTTTACGTATAAATAGAAAACCACGTTTAATCATTTGATAACACACAAAACCAGTCTCTTTGAGGGAGAGCTTAACTCTTTTAATCCACTAACCAAAGCAAAAAATAACAATTATAAAAAAAAAAAGAACACACACACCATTACAATGTCAGAACCTATAATTGAAGAAGTTATCGACGATAGAACTCAAGGAATATCAATCATAGAACCCGTTGTTGTATACAGCACCGATCCGAACATAATAGATACGTACACTAGAGAAAATCCACATGATGTTTTAATATTTGTAAATCAACAAGATCTTACAAATAATAATGCTTTTTCTGATATAGCCAGTGAGAACAATGATTTTTGCGATGTTATTGTGGACAAAGATGTTGATTTAAGAAGAGGCATCGTGAGAATAAAAAGATCGACATATATCAAGAAAGATGGGTTTACAAGTGTTAAGAAATACGAGTACAAAAGACTTATCAACCCGGAAAAAGACAGGGCTGATATTGAAAGAGCTGAGCTGGGAAAACCAATCATTCCGAAAATCTTACATTCAGAAGACAACTCCTCCTACAAAATCGAATATCCTGACGATTACGATTACAAAAATGATAAAGAATATCATTTTGTCTACGAAGAAACCGGAAATACAGGCACTTTCGAGGATAATGAGGCTGAATATGTCAGTGACTACGATTCCGATGAGGTATCTGACGATGTGGATTTGATGGATGTTGAGGATCCAATTGAAGACACATTTGATAATATGCTTGGAAACAACAGCTTCTTCACCCAGTCTGACATGAATGATTTTGATGATGAATTTTTTGACGATGACTCTTATAAGTACTTTTAAGATAACCAATAAAGCATACCAAGAAAGAAAAAAAAAAAGAAGAAAAATCAACCAAACATTTAAACATACATACCTTTAAGATCAATAGTGTTATAATCTAATTTGCAACTACACATATATTAATAAAATCATTTAAACTTTTGCTTTTCTTTCTTTTCTTATGAGAATCTACCCTGAAACGTTTTTTAATTAAAGAAGCGGGTATACACTTGTTGATTACCACAAGCAAATTTTTAGGCGCTGGAAAAAGAAAGCGGAAGTGAATAATCTGGAAAAAAAAAAATTATTCACCACTTCGGATTTTGAGGCCCAAAAAAAAAAATTTTCATTTTTGGCTTTTGGACATTTTCGTAATTTACTAACAAAAAGGCAATAGGAAACACCCTGTAAACAACCATATACATCGCAAGTGAATATATAAGGTAAATTCAGTTAGGATATCGTATTTTATTAAATTTTTAATTAATAAAAGAATACTGAGAAAAAAGAACGAGAATCAAGCTATTGAATTATAAACTTTATTACTTAAAAAAAAAAAGAGGATACAATCTTTTAAATAGAAAAGTCACTTACAAGTATTATAATACGTTTTCTTCATACGGAATAAAAAAAAAAAAACAAGCATATCAATAAATAACACATAATGTCCTCAACAGATCATTCAAGAGAACCGTGTCCATTAGTCATCCTTAATGATTTAGGTGGTGCCTTTGTAATGGGTGGATTAGGTGGTGTCATCTGGCACGGTGTTAAAGGATTCAGAAACTCTCCTTCAGGTGAAAGAATAGCCGGTGCAAAATTATCCATAAAGACTAGAGCCCCAGTAAGTGGTGGTAATTTCGGTATGTGGGGTGGTTTGTTTTCAGGTTTTGATTGTGCCGTTAAAGGAGTAAGAAAGAGAGAAGATATTTGGAACGGTATCATTGCAGGTTTCTTTACCGGTGGTACCCTTGCCATCAGAGGTGGTTGGAGATCCATAAGAAACGGTGCTATCACTTGTGGTATCTTAATTGGTTGTATAGAAGGTGTTGGTTTGTTGATCCAAAGAGCCAATACTCAAGTCCCTGTTGCTCCTCCTATGCCTTCTGCAGAACCTTTAGCAGCTTAAGTTATATAAAGTCTTACTAATGAAAAGTCAAAATCCCTTTCTGTATATAAATTGTTATTAATGATTAAAAAAAAAAAAAAAGAAGAAGAAGAAGAACAAAATCATAGTTCAGTATGATTTTTTGATGTATATAATGTCTATTAAAGTTGTAAATTTCCAAGCTCTTCGCAACGTTCAGTTGTTTGACTCTTTTTTGGAGATTCCTTTTCGTTTTTGATTTTTATATCAGAGTTTCCAAAGATCACATCTTTTTCAGATTCCAAAAAGTCCATAAATTCTTTATCTTCATAAAATTTGTGATTTTTTACCCATCTTCCTGTTATAAATGGATCTCTTAAAGCTTCTGTTGGTGTGTATCTTTTGAAAGGATCTATATTCAAACAATTTTTCAAAAATTTCATAAATATCCATCTCTTTTTCAGTATTTCAACTTTTTCAACTTCGCTTAATTGCGTTAGCTTATGGAATCTGTGTAACATAATAAGCTTTGAAAAGTTATCCCCATTATTGTGATATTCCTTTCTAGGCTTTTCTAAGTCTCTTGGGTATCCTAGGTGATGTATGACAATGTCATTATTGCTGGCCTTCCATTCAGTCAAATCTATATTATACTCCTCCATGGTCTTCAATCTGGTATAGCGCATAGCCTCTGGATCAAAGTGGAAAAACAAGGTGGAGAACTTAGATCTGTCTAACATCCATCTAGGTGGCATACCGTCATCGTTGATGTTCATGTGTACAATTCGTCTCATCAAATCATACTCACTTCTTCCTGGAAACAATGGAATACCCATATACAATTCAGATATAACACACCCAACAGACCACATATCAATACCTGAGTTATAAGGCAATCCCAAAACAACCTCTGGTGCTCTATAGAATCTTGATTGGATGTATGTATAAACAGTTGAATTTTCAAAGCATGAAGCACCAAAATCAATGATTTTCAACGAATTATTTTCTATAATTGATTGATTATTGGAGCTTGTGGAGATGGCAGATTTTAGTAAAATATTCTCCGGTTTTAAATCACAATGAATAATGCTTGCAAGCTTCAACTCTCGTAAAGAAATAAACATTTGGGAACTAAAGCTGATTATCAAATCCCAATTTAATCCGTGAAATTTACTGCTCTGCAATAGTTCCAATATTGAAGGCCCTAACAACTCTGATACTATACACAAGTGGCCTTTGTAAATAAATTCTTCTATAAATTCAATAAATTTGTTGTCTTCCTTGTAATTATCCTTAACATTTGATAATATAGACTGTATTCTTTGTAATACTTTACATTCCATAAAACTTGGAATCATACACTCCTCAGCTGCTTTGATCATTTTTATAGCTACAATACTTCCATCACTTAAATTTTCACACTTCAAAACTTGTCCGTATGTACCTTTACCTAAAAGATCAATAATCTTGAAGCCATTTCTTGAAGTAACCGAACATGTGGATTTGTATCTAGTCAAGTTCTTTTCATGCGGATCGTAAACTCCTATTACATCACCAACATGTATAATGTGGTCACCATTGTCATTGTCACAGTTGTATGGATTCACATTAATATTGGGCTGACTTGGCTTAACCAAAAGTCTTTTAGGATTACTTGAGTTTGTTTGATAAGCAAAATTAGAAGAAAACTTGCTAAATGTATCGTTTACTAAGGCAGTCTTTTTATACAATGGATCGTCTTCTAATTTGAAATGAGTGCTCTTGTTGATTAATGAAAAAAAGTCTCCTTCATTAAACTTTTGGAATCTTTTGGAGCTCAAATCAACACTTGATTTGTCTTTTTTGATTTTTTTATCAATCTTAAATTTCAAATCCATAGGGTCCATGATGTCGTCTGTATCAGAGCCATACTCATCCGTATTGTAATGTCTGTTCCATGACACATCATTTGAATCATTATTAACAAACATATTGGCATCTATAGGAGACATCATGGAGTCTTGGTTGAGTTCCAAATTGTTACTTTGAGGGTTAAAATTTACATTTCTAAAAGATTGATTAGGATTGAATTGCATGAATGGCTGGATAGATGAACGTCTATAGTTGTTCATGTTTTGATAATGCTTGTATTGATTGTTATTACCTTTGTTAACAAACTGAGGTTTATTTTTCAAACTAGGAGGACCCATGGCGTTGCTCCCAGGAGATAAACTTTTCAACTTACTATTTGTAATATCAACATGATTATGATGAAATTGCTTATTATTCTTATTTTGATGGTTAACTTCAGCTCTACCTAGAGTACTACTTAGGTTAGGAGCGGTTTTAGGTACATATTGTAATGAGTACTTTCTTCCGGGATGATAATCTTTTGGAAAGAACCCTTGATTATTATTGGCGTCATTGTTGTTGAAGGATGTAGTTGGAGCATTGTTATTTTTGTATTGACTTTTGAACATATTATTGATATATTCGTTTTGATAATCTTGATAGGTTGATGAATCTTTGTCCTGAAAAAAGAAATTGTTGTTTTGATTGTTGGAAGCATTAGAATCATCGAATAAGTTGTTATAGTTTTGAGTATTGTTGTCATCTATATTGTTGGTTAAGTTTGGTCCTGCAATTCTTGTAGGAGGAACAACAATTGAGTGGTGCCTGCTGTTAGTATTAAAAATTGATGATTTTCTCCTGTTAATTTGTTGTTGCTGCATTAAAATATAATGCTGTTGCTGTTTTGTTAACAGTGAGATGTTATTGGAGTTTGTAGGAGTTAAATTCGAGTTGTTGTTCGACATGTGAATGATGGTATTAACAAGGCGTAACAGTAAAAAACAAAAATCGAAAAAAAAATGTACACTCTGATAAACTGGTGTATAACTGTTGCTTTGGTGTGGTTAGAGCAAAAAATTTCCCTGTATTTATGTTATATTAAGCCAAAATTAATAATTTGTATATTTTAAATTATCCCATAATCTTATTTTCTCGCTATATATGTTTTTTCCCTAATCCTATAGTATTGGTGAATAAATTCATATAGCCGTGTATATGGCCAGTTTTTTTGTGCAACACACACAATGGTAAAAAAATACGTGAAATAAGAGCGTCCAAAGCAACTTTAAAAAAAAAATGAAAGAAACTCGTTAGTGGAAGCTGTCATAATATTATGTCGGGTTTGGTACGATTGGGCTAAGGTTGTTGTTAATGCTGTAGGACAAATGTTTTTTGTTGCTGTTGAATAGGGATAAGTTTGTTGTTGATACAGCCTCTGTGCACTTTGTGATTATTTACGTACAAGCTGCTAGTACTAACTGTGTTGTTTTCTGAAAAAAATAATTTACCCTGCCATGGGGTAATACCTCCCAAACAGGAAATCTTAAAATTTACCGAAAATAAGTCACGTGCCAAAGTTTTTTTTTTGCTTTTTTTTGGGGGTTTTCTGCTTTTTCTGCTTTCCTCCATTGAAATTTGCACATTTTTCAACACTTTTAAATTTCACAACAAATATCTAATTTGAAATTGGATAATACATAACAACCAAGTTACTATATATATTTTTTTGGGTACACCATTTAAATATCACATTATAATGAACGTAAGTACCTCCACTGTTGCTTCTAATAGAAGAAGAGTCAGAAAACAAGCTAATGAATCTTTTGCCAATCCTCTAAACAGCATAAACAACAACTCCATAAATAACAGTTTAAATAACATGGAAGAAGAAAACACTGGTTATTTGAAGTTTGGAGATGAATTTAAATTAATTCAAGTTAATCACAATCTAGAAGAAGAAATGTTGACTTGTTTGAACTTATCAGAAGCTAGATTGATTATCAGAGAATCCTTACTTGAAAGACATAAATTAATGAAAAATATAAAAAATCAAGAAAAGAAAAAGAATGAAAAGTTCATCAACCAAGAAGAAGATGGTTTGGAAGACTTGGAAGATGCTGAAAACCAAATTGATGCTCAATTTGAAGAAATTTTCAGTAATGCTCAATCCCAAGAGCAAGAATTAGATAATGTTGATAAATTATTGGAATACTCCACTGGTTACACCAATTCTGTTTCCATTCAAGCAGGTTCATCTTCTCCAACTCAACAACAACAAATCAAACAACAACAGCAACAATCTGGAAACAATAGTAGCAGTGGGTATGAAAACCAAGCTTTAAGACAAACTTTAATATATTTAGCTAACTTTGCAAGATATAGAGACAACGAAACTGTTGCTACTGTTAGACAACTTTTAGGTAATGTTGAAACTCAAGATTTGGATTACAATGCCAAGAACATTCACAACATAGACACTACAAGTACCAACACTTTAAATCCTAATAATAGAAATACCGAGGCCGAAAGAGAAAAGGAACTGTTGGGTAATCAACTGCATCCGTTTGAAATTGCTCAATTAGCTTCTTTATCATGTGTTGAAGCTGATGAAGCCAAAACTTTGGTTCCTTCATTAAACAAAAAGTTACATGATGCTGATTTGGAAAGAATCCTTAGTGAACTAAATGAATTAGAAACATTATACTGATTAGTATTATATAAACAAATTATTATTATCTTTGAAAGAAAATTCTTTTCCTGATCCATACCTCCACCATTCATTCAAACAGCTAAAGTCTTGAAGACCAACTTCTACTCTATATTCATGCGAATCTTCATCATCCTTTGGTTTATAGCTTTTGTCATGATCAAATAAATCACAAGTACATTTTCTTAACTTTCGAGCAAGTAAACTTCCCGGACAACTTGAAAAAGGATTATGGTAATATCCGATATCAAACCATTGAACTTCATCTATACTCAATGTTTCTACCACAGCCAATGTTCTTAGTGGTGCATCGCCCCATCTTTCCAAATAAAAACCTGCAGTTTTATCAATATATTCCATGAAAGAATTGTACTCATAAGATTGAATCCAATCTAAAGAAATAATTTCAAAATTTGTCCAGAAATGACATCTGTTGTATCCATCATCCACTCCCTCTATAAATTTAAACAATTCCGCTTGTTTATACTTTAGGGTTGGGTATTTCTTATAAGTATCAAATAATGTAGGTATGGTATTTTCATATTCTAACAAGGCAATTGAAAAGGCATATTTTGTCTTTTCATTTAATTCCAAAAACGGATCAAAATCACAAGAATACTGAACACCAGGTTCCATCCTCATGGTGTATTTATATTTTTTAAATATAGGATGCTTATAAAAATTCATGCTTTGAAATCTACACATGTTTCTATAGCTTCTAGAACCTCCATAAAGTACGTTTTCAAGTTCTTGAGTTTTCCATTTTTCTTCCAACTCAGTGATGTTCAAAGATGGATTGTATTCTTCTATCTTGTTCAAAGGATCCCAAACGTCATTGTTTATCAGTCCGTAATTTATTGTTATTAATTGCTTGGATAAAGTGTCAGATTTGGTGTTTATCCTGGATAAAATGTAATGACTTGTTTTCTCTATAAAGTAAGGATCAAATGCTTTATCATTCAGGAACACAAAGTCGTAGAATGGATATTTGACTCTATTTACGTAATTCAATATAGTCTTGCATATATCGTCTAACTCAAAGTTTCTTATCAAAATGTATACGGTATTCTGTTTGTATTTCTTTAGATTGTCTATGCTATGATTCAAAAAGGGCAATTCTTCATATATATCATCGAGTATTGCTGATGGAACATTATCAAATGAATTATTGTATGTATTCAATAAATTAAGCTTATCAACATAATTAAATTGATAAAACTTATCTAGCTTTTGTAACTCTAGCGTCAATGGATGATGAATATACTCTGAATGCGCTTCCCAAAGTTTATAAAGAGTTTGTTCATAGTTTGTATTAAGATTATTAAATGTATTTAAGTCTTTGTCCAAATCAAATGGGGTGAGATTTTCAGCATTAACAAAAACGCTAATAAACAGTACCAAGACTGAATATATAATCATGTCGTTATTATTGGCCTTGGATCCCTTAATGAAAACTAATAAAAGTATACTTTCAATATATTAAATTTGAAGATGAGTTTTGTTCACTTCGTGTTAAAAAAAAAATAGAAAATAAAGCTTAAAAAAAAAAGCAATCGCCATTTATGATTTCAAAAATCCAAAGTAAGCTTTTTCTCATATATAATCTAGTAGTAGCTTCTTAGAATAGAATCAACACTGTCCATAGGCAAACTTTGCGACTCACCAGTTTTAATGACACTGCTTATAACATACTTCTTATCTTTTATTAAATTTTTTATCAAGTATTGTAAGATAGCTTTACAATTTTCTAAAATTATAACACTTGCTTCATTAATATCAATGTTCTTATTCTCCAAATCAAGTCTGTAACAAACTATATCCAATGATATGGTGTTGCTAGTTCTTTGCTCTTTATCGTACTTGTTTAAACTAGTAGCAATCCATGGAATCACTACAGATGTGTTTCTGACTATGCTGTTAACTTGATTGAAGACAAATTCGGGATCAATATAATCAATTTCAGCTTTTTCTATTTTAAAGCCCTTGCCCAGTTTTTGTCTTTTGCTATCAATCATCTTTTTTTCTAAATTATCTTTACTTGGATCGTATAACTTTATAGTATAAGGTTGTTTTCTATGTCTTATTACTGTTGTTGTTAATATTTTTTTTCTTAATTCATCACCCACTCTATGGTCAAGTAAAATAACATCAAAGCTAGATAGAGTTTTCGCAAGTTGTTTTGTGTTTTTCAACTGTTTCAACTGCTTTACTCCGTATATTCTAGAAAACAATTCAGTTGAGGTTTCAGTCAATCTTGTACTGGAGTTTTTATTCATATCTATTATCTTATCATCAGGAGAAGATCTTTTCATACCTGGCTTACTAGACTTTCCTTTCTTTTCATTTAATCTATCTCTCCATCCCTTTATTTCAGTATTACCAAGGCTTTCTTTTTTGACTTTCAACTTTTCATCTAGATATTGATCACAGGCACTTAGTTTTTCTGTATATACATCACCTGGATCTTTAACAATAAACAATATCTTATCTTGACCCAATTTACTAATTCTATTAGGAAGTTTTATAACCATAGGAATTCTGTGATATCTTGAAAGTGGTATATTTGGAACTGGAGATTTCAAACTTGCTGCAGATTGAATATTAACAACAAATGAAATGTTTACTTTGGATTTAGGTGCAATAGGCATCTGTTCATCTTGCTCAACGTTTCCAAATTCGTTCATTTTGAAAGTTTGGTACTTTTCTTTATATTCTTGTTTCTTCTTTTTGTAGTCTAATTGCATATGGTTAAGTAAAGCAATAACCGATTTGTTGGAAATAGCCAAATCTGGATCTACAATAGTTTCATCTTTCACGTTTTTAGATTGTGACTTGCTTAATATTTTAGGTAATGCCATTGCTGATGGCTAGTTAATTGGTGAATAGATTACTTCTAATATAAAAAGAACAAGCACTCAATAGATACTGTTTTCTTTGGGGAGATTACACACCAAACAATCATGTTTTAACGATATTCATCATCTCAAATTCAATATTTCAATTAAAAAGGTGAGAGAAAAAAAAAAAATCACTAAACGTGAACAAAATTGAGAAATAAGAAGAAAAAAAAAAAAGAAACTTTTCTCACATAATCAAGAAGGCATAACTTAAAGATATTAATGGAGGTAAATTTAGCGTAAGATGTCATATTTAATTTATATCATAAGCCTATATAGATTATAAATATATGTGTATATAACATGTTGTTCATTCATGCATTAGAGACGAACAAGTGAATTGCTAATAATTGTATTTATTATTTTAATTTAATTTTTTTTTTTAAAGACAGAAAAAATAAAGAAACTGAGAAAACAATTGCTTATAAGAATATAAACAAGAATTCCAACAATTCCCTTAACCTTTTATTATGTTAAATATACAATTATTCTAAGAATTCAGTGAAATCTTCTGGTAATTCGATGATTTCGGTGGAGTAGAACTTTCTTAATTCTTCTAATGGAGCGGCATCAGCAGCGGTAACCAAGTTAATGGCAACACCCTTTCTACCGAATCTACCGGATCTACCGATTCTGTGGATATAGTTTTCCTTGTTCTTTGGTAAATCAAAGTTCATGACTAAAGAAACTTGTTGAACATCAATACCTCTGGCTAATAAATCGGTACAGATCAAAATTCTGGAAGAACCTTGTCTGAATTGCTTCATAATGATATCTCTTTCTTCTTGAGATAAATCAGAGTAGATAGCGGAGACAACGTAATCGTTTTCTTTTAACTTTTCAGATAACATTTCAACTTTCTTTCTGGTGTTACAGAAAATAACGGATTGAGTAACGTTCATGGATTCGTATAATTCAGTTAAGACTTCGAACTTATCGTTATCACTTTCAGTTTCAACGAAGAATTGCTTAATACCATCTAAAGTTAATTCAGCAGACTTGACTAAAATGGTGACTGGGTTGGTCATTAAGTTGTTAGCAACTTCAACGACTTCAGCTGGCATGGTAGCAGATAATAAGACAACTTGGGATTCCTTTGGCAACATGGTGAAAGCATCGAAGACTTGTTGGGTGAAACCAGCAGATAACATTTCATCGGCTTCATCTAAGATGAAAACCTTGATGTCCTTGGTTCTCAAAGTACCCTTGGAGATTAAATCGTTGATTCTACCTGGAGTACCAACAACAACTTGACAACCAGAGGTTAAAGCAGCGTGGGTTTCGTCGTAAGAAGTACCACCAATACAAGCGTGAGGCTTGATGTCAGTGAACTTGGCTAATTCAGAGATAACAGTGTGAATTTGTAAAGCTAATTCTCTGGTTGGAGCTAAGATGATAGCTTGGACAGCCTTTAAGGTTGGGTCGATTCTTTGTAAAGCGGCAACACAGAAAGTAGCGGTCTTACCGGTACCGGATTGAGCTTGGGCTAAAACTTCTTTACCTTCAGCAATTGGGATAATAGCTCTCTTTTGAATTTCAGATGGGGTAGAGAATTGTAAAGCGTAGATACCCTTTAAGATATCAGACTTTAAGTTCATGGCTTCCCAGGTTTGGTAGACGTGAACTTCATCTTGTTTGGTTTCAGCAGGGGCAGACATATTTTTGTATATATGTTAGTGTTATGATTCCTTGGGATAAGTTTTTTTGTTAAGAAAAAAAAATATTTTGGTCTTTAGCTAATGATATTATTGAATTAATAACCATATTCATTATTAAAACACTCAACAACTAAATTGGGAAAGAAAAATTTTCTTGAAGACGTCGAAAAGGCGAACAAAAAAAAAATTAGCTAGTATTAGAAGAAATCACATATTCCAAGGGGGAAAAAATAAAAAGCAGCTGAATTTTATGAATTGATTTGATGGATGTCCCAAAAAGGTAAAAAATGGGTTAAACGCGCTTAAATACGAAAACGGGAAAAAAAAAAAAAGAAAAGATAACACACACGCAAAAAAAAAAAAACTGGAATACACACGTAGTATGAATGCTATAATGTTGTTAGGGGCTTTAATTAAATAAGCCTAATTAAGTAATACAATTTGGGTAGTAAAAAATATATATATATATATACTTTTTTATCTCCACTCTCTTGTGTTAGATGTTGGGTAATTAGTAGCGTTGCTCCATGGGAATGAGAACAACGGTTTTTTCTTCACTGGGACTTCTTCTTTTTTTAATGGGGCTTCCTCTTTCTTCAAGGAAGTCTTTTCTTTTACCTCAGTAATTTTACCATCTTCGTCATTTTTTTTGGTCACGGTTTCTTTCAACTTGGTAAACCCTGAGTAATATTCAGGCGCAACATGATCCATACACTGACTTTCCCAAGGTTTGTCCATAAATTGAACAATTAAAGCCTTATTCAAAAACTTGTTTTTTCGGTTTGCCTTTGATATATCATTGGCATATGTGAAATAACCTGTATCAAAGTAAGATTTATTTTCCGGAGTTTTATTATCTTTTTTGTTAGGGTTACTGTCACTTCTAGCAACAAAATAAGTCTCACTAGGAGACGCATAATCTGAACCAGATTTGTTAAAGTTTTCTCTTACCTGCACATTAAATACATAAGATAAGTTTTTCCAAGAATCAGAAAATACATAGTTAAGCAAACCTTGATCTAAGTTGTCATACAGCTCAACTTCCTCGCTACCAGTACTACACAAAGTATTGAATGTGGCTGCTTGCTCAACCAAATTTTTGTAATTCAAAGCTGTTTTTTTGTTAATCGCAAAGACACCAGTATTGAACATATCTGGCCATGTTGTTTCATTACAGGCAGCAATTTGCTCTTTGATATTTGAAGTTTCTTCAAACAATAAGTCTAATGACTTTTCAGTCTTGATATAACAATCAGAATCCAAATAAATAATGCTTGAATAATCCGAGATATGTTTCCAAACTTCAAGTTTCAGGAAATATGCTTCATGATTATCTGAAGTAACAACTTTATCAAAGACTTTAATCAAATCATCTAATTTGTTTAGCTTTTTCAATTGTGCCAAAGTAGGTTTATCAATAAAAAGTAAACTCTCAAATGTCTTTTCAGAAACAGCTTTAATCTTCTTAAGTTTGTTTGCCAAAAGTAAACTCAGAATTAGATAATTATCAAATAGTTTCTCATCACCCTTTGTAATATCAAAGAAAAGTATAGTAGCAACTGCGTTTTTAATAGATCCTGGCATTAATTATATAGCAGCAAGTGGTGTGCACAAAAAAAAAATTAATTTTATTTACTAGGGTTTTGTGTTTTGATCTATCTATGCAAACCCTCTTAATGATGAATTAATCGAGAAGATGAACATATCTCCTTTGTTCCTTTATACCTGTCAAGAAAATCGAGAGAAGAAAAAAAAAAAACAACAACAAAAAAAAAATAAACCTCCCCTACTGATAAGAGATTGTTGCATATTTTTGAGGG
>ERZ794936.673-NODE-673-length-14347-cov-32.121047_pt1 | contig 14347 bp, 6 predicted proteins | sample MGYA00511083_ERZ794936 | MGnify/ENA primary metagenome ERZ794936 (study PRJEB30137, sample SAMN04331409) | food metagenome | isolation source: Y2 must sample point D1 replicate A | place: Australia: South Australia | collected 2014 ... | reverse complement strand
ATACAAAATTTCTTGCCTCAAATATTTTCGTTTTATTTTTGGTGTGTTTGTCAGTGTTGTTGTTGTTGTTGTTATTATTGTTGTTGATTTTCCAAGCTTTAATTGTTTGTCTAATTAAGGTCTTGTATAACTTGATACATGAAATCAAGATTTTATTGAATAATCTGCTTTAAACTGAACGACAAAACTTCAAGAACAAACAAAGGCAACTCAACCATTAGTCTCATATTAATATAGTAGCAATCGTTTTGAACAGATCAATAACCAAGAAAAAAAAACTTGTTGCGAAACTACACAAAACCTAAACACATAAAAGTCTAGAAAGAAAGAAAGAAAGAAAGAGAGACACACACACACATACACACAAAATATGGTTGTGATTGCTGATTTCCAAAGAACTGCCACGTTTGCATGGTCTCATGACAAAATTCCCGTTTTGGCCACAGGCTCCATTAGTGGATCTATTTCCGCAGATTTTTCTAGCGAATCAAAATTAGAATTTTGGTCTTTATTAGATGGCGAGAATGAAAAACCATTTCACTCAATTGAAACTTCTTCTAAATTTAACGATTTGGACTGGTCAATTGATAACAAGATTATTGCCGGTGCATTGGACGATGGGACTGTGGAATTTTACAGCGCACCTGCTTCTTCCACCGATTCATCCAATTCGAAAATCATAACTTCTTTGAAAAACCATAGCACAACTGTAAAGACATTGCAATTCAATCCAAAACTTGCAAACGTATTAATCAGTGGGGACTCTAAAGGTTTGATCAATGTTTGGGATACAAACAAAATCACCGACTCAGGATACTCTCCGACACAGCCAGGTCAATCTATAACTTCCATTGATGAAATAAAATGTTTGGCATGGAACAAATCTTTATCTCACGTCTTTGCCAATGCTGGATCCTCTTCTGGATTTGCAAGCGTTTGGGATTTGAAAACTAAAAAAGAAGTGATCCATTTGTCTTATACTTCACCAATCACAAACAGCAAAGTGCCACTGGATATTGTGGAATGGCATCCATCGAATTCCACAAGAATTGCCACTGCTTCCAATACAGACTTGGACCCTTCAATTTTGGTTTGGGATTTGAGACAACCTAATTCTCCAATCACCACTTTGAGTAACGTCCATTCCAAAGGTGTTTTGTCCTTGGACTGGTGCACAAAAGATAGCGATTTGTTGATTAGTAGTGGATGTGACAACACTGCTGTTTTGTGGGATCCGGAAACTTTGAAAACAAGTTTGACCGTATACCCAGCAAGATCCAATTGGTTGTTCAAAACAAAATTTGCTCCTGAACTACCTGATGTTTTTGCTTCTTCTGGATTTGATAACAAAATTGAAGTTCAAAGCTTGCAAAATTTGCCAACTCAATTGGATGAAAAAAAATCCACTAAGATCATTAACGAAACAGAAGACGATTTTTGGAACACCGTTTCAGTTAAAAACTCTGCTCAAGATTTCAACATGGAGAAACCAAAAGTCAACCACATTTATGCTCCAAAATGGTTGACGTTGCAGAAATCTCCAGCTGCCCAATGGGCGTTTGGGGGTAAATTGGTTTACATTGGTTCGGACGGGAAATCAGTTCACATTACTAAACCTGAAAACTTGATCAATTCCGATTCAAACACTGAAATGTTGACCACTGCGTTGACATCCAAAGATTTCAACCCAATCATCAACAGAAGATTGAATAATTCTATCAATCCAATCAATGAAGAAGACTGGTCTTTATTGGAAAAATTATCCATGGATGGGAAGCAAGATTTTTTGAAAGAATTGCTAGCATTCGATGATGAAGAATCAAGTGATGAAGAAAAGGAAGACAAAGACCAAGAGGGGAAAGATTTTTTCGAAAATTTGGAAACTGAGAAATACACTCCATCTAGTGAAGAACCTTTCAAGTTGGACACTACTTCAAACAACTTGGTGAAATTGCTAGCCAACCACGATTTTACCAGATCCATTCACTTGTCATTGGAAGCCGTTGACAACACCGATAAAGACGAAAAACTATTGTTGGAATCTTTTATCATTGCTTTAATCTCTAAAGAAGATTCATTGATAAAAAAAGTGGTAGACAAATATTTTTTGAAATATGGTCCAAAATCTTCTCTTGCAAGATACCTATTTTCTCTTTCTTCATCCAACTTTGACGATTTAATTGAAAACAGCGAAGTTTCTCAATGGAAGTTTGTTGCTAAAACTATCAATAATTATGTTTTTGATAATGATTTGAAATCACAATTGCTAACAAAATTAGGTGACAGGGTTTTGAACAGTGGAGAAAGACAAGATGCTTTGATTTTGTACATGGCTTCCAACAATATAGATAAAATCAGTGGCATTTGGTTGAAAGAATTTAACAATTTGGAAATTGATTTGCAGAAAAAAAATGGGAAAAATACCACAAATTACGAATCACATCTGCAATGTTTGACGGAATTTGTTGAAAGATTTTCTTGTTTTTCAAACGCCTTTAATGACGGATCAAAATTCAAATTGGAAAATGAGGAATTGATTTCAAAGTTTTTGGAGTTTGTGAGTTTGATTTCTTCAAATGGTGATTTTGATTTGGCTTTGCAGTTTTTGAACGCATTGCCAGGCGACAACGCAGATGTCAACACTGAAAAGCAAAGAGTTCTAATAGCTTCTGGTAAATCAGTTTCCGCTGCGAAAACATCGAAAGGTGCTGCTGCTGCTGCTGCTGCTGCTTCCAAAGCAAGAACTGTTGGTGTTACCGGTACCGCAGCAAAACGTACGAGTGTTGCCCAACCAACCTTTATGGGAAATCAACCAGTTTCAATGTTCAATACTGCTGTTCAACCGCAACCTGCACTATCATCATATGCTCCTCAAGCTTCTGTTAATGTTCAACAGCCTTATATGCCAGCAGCTGGCGCGCCTGTTGCACCAAGTATTGTTAATCCTTATGCTCCAACCAAAAGCTCCGTTTCTGGTATTTCAGGTAACCAACCATATGCTCCTCCACCAACGGTTTCCGCACCAAGAAAAGATAGTGCCGTTGTACCACCTTTCGGACAATCACCATCATCTTTGAGCAGTGCTCCTGTTACTTCTGCTCCTGTTGCTCCTGCTCCAAGTGTCGTCAACCCATACAAGCCTGTGGCCAGTGTTATTCCAGCTACTCAAGCTGCTTCGACTCCTGGTACTCCTGGTGTGGCCAATGGATTTACTACAAACTCTCAATTTGGTGGTCAACCTGCGCAAGCTGGGTACTATGGCAACGGAACTTCATTATCCCCTGTTCCGTCTTCAACAATGAATGGTTCATATCCAAGAAGTGGTCAAACTCCAAGTTTGAACAAAAAAGCTAACGAAGGATGGAATGATTTAGATTTACCAATGAAGGACAAAATTGTAAGAGCAAAACCCGTTCTTACAAAACCAGTTGGTGGATCTTCTGAATTTGATGTTGCTGGTGGAATCAAAAACAGTGCTTCTCCATTGAGTTCCACAGGTATTAAAGTTCCTCCACCACCAACCAGCTCTAGAATTTCATCACAAGCTCAACCAACACCACCTGTGGGGAAAGCTCCATTGAAAAGAGTTACATCTGAAGCTTCTGTCAAGTATGCCCCACCTCCTCAAGTTTCTGCGGCTTCCCAAGGGTATCCTGGTTTGAATGGTGCTGGATATGCGCCATCTTCTTCTGGTGTTTCCACCCCATCTCCAACCATTATCAATCCATATGCTCCACCTCCTTCACATGCAGCTGGAAACAACCCACCAACCACCCCATCATTGGTCAATCCATATGCACCACCTCCTCAAAAAGCAGCCACGCCACATGGACACGGAACTTCTCGTGGTTCTGCAAATAAATTTGCTCCACCAATTTCAGCTATGGCTCCATCTCAAGCATCTGGCCCACCTCAAGCAATGATGCCACCACCTCCACCAATGAAAAGAAAATCCCATGCTGTACCAACCCAAAATGTGGAACAAGCATTGTCCCAATTGGATGCTATCAAGCAGAACAATCCAGGCTCCGTTGCCGTTGGTGTTGCTGAATCTGTTGTTGAACAACCAAAACCTGTTTCAGCTACACCTGCAATTGCCTCTGGAATTGCATCAGGAATTGCATCAGGAATTGCTGACTCAAGTGCAGGTGAAACTGCTGGATCTTTAGTCACTGAAGAAGAAGCCCCAACTAAAAGCATTTCTCAGGAAGAACTGGAAATCATTGAGTTTTTCAAGCAAGAATTATTACGTGTCACTCCATTAGTTCCACAAGAATATACAAAACAATTGAAAGACTCCAATAAGAGACTGAAATTATTGTTCCAACATTTGGAAAACCAAGACTTGGTGAGTACTGTTGTTGTTTCCAAACTTGGTGAAATCATCAACTTGATGAAAGAGGGGAAATACACTGAAGCCAAAACAATTCAAGTGGAAATCGCAACAGTTTATCCTCAAGAAGCCGGGAACTGGTTGACTGGTGTGAAGAGATTGATCAATATTGCTGAAGCAACTGCAGGTACCTCTTCTGCCTAGACATTGGACATCATAATTTTATCAGACTTTGCTTTCAGTCTATGAAATAATATATATATATTAATATATAAATTGATCATGTACATTATGTATAAAACGAACAACAACTATATCGAACAGTGAACCTCATGTTTCATGTCACTCAATGTGTGCATTCGTCACTTGACATAGTAATTTTTGCTCACACCGTGTATTTTTCGTTTTGTTTATTTTTTGACACTGTTTTTATGATTTTCATGTAGTTACACTAGTTGAGCTCACCTTTTTTATTGTACTACTTTGCTAAGATATTTATTTTCATTATATAAATAAAATCCGGTTGTTTCCGAATTTTCTATCTCGCTTTTTTTCAAAGTTGAAATGTAAACAATTGCCAAGCTATTTGTAAGCATTGAGAGCTGGATAGCAACTGATTGTATATATATATATATATATATATTGCCAAAAGATCCGGCACTAAACGTATTACGGCAAACAAGAGCCTGGCAACACAGTGGCTCCCACCCGTTGACTTTAGGTTGAATCTCATTTTTTGAAAACTGTGAAAAGATGATAACACTTTTTGTGTTTCCATCAAACTTATTTTTTCAAATACGCGCATCATTCAATATTACACCATATTTTTAAATCCCGAAAAGATCCACCTTCGCAGAGGGTAACAAACATCCTTCTTAGTTGTATCGTATCTTAACATCTTGAAGCTGGATGAAAGTTTTTGTGGTTGAAGTTGCAGAGCAAAAAAGAAACAGGTGTTTTTTTTTTTGTGTTTTATTTTTTTTATAAAGCCCACGGGAACAACAAGTACTTGAACACAAACGCACACGAACACAGAGGGAAACAAAAAAATAAAATAAAAAATGAGGAGTTGAAAAGAATTTGTAGGCGAAAAAAAAATGTTTAAAATGATGGTAATATAAGGCTTTAGCAATGTTCGATGATATCGTATGTGGGATTATTGCACCCTCTCTAGTGTTTGTTGTAGAGATATTTGATTATTAAATTTCTTGGTGTAACTTTGCAATATGAACTCTATCTTTGCTTTTTTCTGATTATTGCTTGCCGTTGTGAGTTGTTGTTGTCTTGAAGCAAAGCCCGCCTTGGAGGCAACACTGACTTAAGATAAACACTCACGTCGAAAGAAATCAAAAGAATAATACAAAAACAGGATTAGATTAGTCAGAGTCGAACGATAACTGCTGAAAGTTTGCAGCTAAAACTTTAGGAAAAAGAAATTGTTTTTTTGTTTTTGTTTTTCAATTAAGGACTTGTAATAGAAAGAAAGAAACGAATATTCAGTGATTGAAACGCTGTTTTCAAACATTATAAGGACATGATCGGTTCTGACACGAACGGGTCCGCTCTAACAAAACAACAGAGCGGAAGCGAGTACAACACTTTGTCTACACTCAGCAACACGTATACACACACAAACAGTCATTTAGGACCAATAAACAATAACAGCTGTACAAGGACAAACAGCAGTGCCAACTATTATAGAAATAACATGCATCAAGATATTGGCCATAACAATAATCTTGATTCTCATCATAATAACAACAATAATAATAATCATAATCACCATCACCATCACCATCATCGCACACATAGTATGAGGAGTAGAAGCGCCAAAAAAAGTTACAACAGGTCTATTGCGAATTCATCTCATTCGAGAACTACAAGTGATATCATACTGAGACAAAAACCTGCTTACATTATTACGCAGTTGTTGAAAAGACGGAAGAGACAGGATAATGGGTACAAATTGTTTCAGCAACAGCGGCAACTAATACAAAACCAACAGCGGCAAAAAAGCTCTTTTCAAAACAATATAATAGAAAACAAGGTGGAGAAATCGAGTATAGAGTCACAAGGTGAAGAGCATGATGATGTTTACAATGATACCAAGCAAAATGAGTATGTTTCCACTGTTCCTGTAATATCAACTGATCAAGCGGCTACACAGTTTGAATTATGTCACTTGCCAGAGAATAATGCACATTATGATTATGATTTGGAGAAAAAAGCCGCTCGTGTTTCCAAATATGAAACAGGTGTGCAAAGACTTATTCCTGATGCTTTCAATACTCAAAATAAGATCACCAACATGGAAGCTGATTTGAAAAATAACATTGATAACAAAACCAATTTGAACAAAATTGGCATCACTCAATTAGACAAATATAGCACTTGTGGGAACGATAATAACGATAACAACTTGGATTATACTTCTTCCAATGGCAATGTGTTTACAAACTATGACGAGATACTTCCTTATTTGCACCTGTCTACAACCGTTTCTCACGGCTCGTCTGTTTCCTCTAAAGATCGTCAGCGTGGATCTTTTGACAACAAAGACAAGGGGTTTGGTGTGGATAGAAAGTATTTGTCAAATGAGTATCCTGGTGGTCATCGGTTTTCTCAAGATCAGGACTCCTATTTGGATCCCAAAATATTCGATAAAGAGCCTCAGAACCAATCTTTGAAAATGTCATTTTTGGTTGGGATCTTTGTTGCTGTTGGTGGGTTTCTTTACGGGTACGATACAGGATTGATCAACAGTATCACTGACATGCCGTATGTAACCAAGAATTTTACAACAACTGCTTCCCACGAGTTCACCAATGGACAGCATGCAATCATTGTTTCTTCACTTTCCATTGGTACATTTTTCGGAGCATTGTTGGCTCCGTTGTTGTGTGATCGGTATGGAAGAAGGCCAACAGTGATGGTAGCCACTTTTGGGGTTTTCATGGTGGGAAACACATTGCAGATCTGTTCCAAGGGTATTCCGCTGTTTTGTTGCGGAAGAGTTGTGTGTGGGCTTGGTGTCGGGTTGATCAGTGCTGTTGTTCCGTTGTACCAGGCAGAAACAGTGCACAAATCGGTAAGAGGGGCCATTATTTGCTGTTATCAGTGGGCGATCACATGGGGCTTATTGGTGAGCAGCGCTGTTTCTCAAGGCACAAGATTGATCAAGGGCAGTGCGTCATTGAGGATTCCGTTGGGATTGCAATTTGTTTGGGCCACTCTGATTGGTATTGGGATGTATTTTTTGCCAGAGTCTCCGCGCTATTACGTTTTGAAAGACCAGTTAAACGATGCTGCTGCATCTTTGTCCTACTTAAGAGGCGTTCCAATCGATGACACAGGTTTATTAGAGGAATTGGTTGAAGTCAAAGCAAATTACGACTATGAAATGTCATTCCACTCAAAAAGCATTTTGGATTGTTTCAAATCTTCCCCTACAAGATACAAACAGACTTCGAGAATATTTACAGGGATTGCAATTCAGGCATTTCAGCAGTTTTCAGGAATAAATTTTATTTTTTATTACGGGGTGAATTTTTTTGCAAGAACAGGAATTCAAAACAGTTACATGATTTCGTTTATCACTTATGCGGTCAATGTCGCGTTTAATATTCCAGGATTGTTTTTGGTGGATTTGATTGGGCGGAGAAAATTGTTGATTGGAGGTGCAATCTTGATGTTTTTGGGAAACATCATTGTGGCCATTATTGGAACCGTTGTAGGAGACACGGTTCGGTCTGCCAAAATTAGAATTCCATTTATATGCTTGTTCATTGCATCATTCAGTGCCACATGGGGTGGTGGGGTATGGGTTGTTTCGGCGGAGATGTTCCCCTTGGGGGTCAGATCCAAATGTGCGAGTATCAGTGCGGCATCAAACTGGCTGGCAAATGTGATTTGTGCAGCGATCACGCCATACATTGTGAGTGGTGAAATTAGCGACAGCACTCCCTATGCTCATTCAACCGGGTCCAAGATATTTTTTATTTGGGCCGCATTGAATCTTTGCGGTGCAGTTATTGTTTTTTTTTCTGTTTATGAAACAAGTGGACTAACTTTGGAAGAAATCGATGAGGTTTACAAGCAATCGCCTTGTGCTTACAAGTCTGCCAAGGTTAACAAAGAAATAAAACTGGACGACTCGCATTTGATTGGGTTTCTTTCGTTGGCCAAAAATTACAACAACAATAACCAACATCACAACAGTAGTTCAGCAAAGAAAAAGAAAAACAAGAAAAAGAAAAATGTCAGGGGCAAATTTTTTGGGAAAAACTCACCGGATGACAATGCAACTTTGAACAGTGGTACAACTCATGTTGACAATAGCAACGTGAACAGTGACAAGACCAACTCAGGCAACACTTTAAACGACTCACAGGGGTACAGGAGATTGGGACCTGTTGATTTTGAAAAAGACTGCAAGAAATCAGACACTTTTCTGAGCAAGTCGAAATCCAATTCTAGCTCTCTTGGGTCTAACAGCAAGCCAATTGGAGTGTCTTTAGAAGACATTACAGCAGATAAAAATTCAATGGCAAAATTTAAAACTGATCCTCTCACAGTGGAAAGACATGATAACAAAACTCAAGAAAGTGAGTTTCAAAGTTCACCACAAATCGGTTCCAAACATTTTGTTGACCTTGGCCATGGTTTGGGTTTGAACACGCATAACAGAGGACCACCATCTATTGTTTCTGAAGACAGTGATTTTGGCAACACCTTTGAATTGCAACCGAATTTGATTAGCAATCTTGTTGACCCTCAGTCATTGGTCGTATCCGGTGATGATGCAACGAAGCGCGATCCACCGCCGGAAAAGGGTATTGATTCTGCAAAAAGAGTGTTGGAGAGTAGCAAGTCGTTTATTCACAATGATGTTGATCTGGACGATGCAAGCATTGCGGATTCTGGTGTTCAAGCAGACGGGAGTGCATATAACAACAATATCAAAGAGTACATGGCTCAACTTGTGGATCCGTTGAACAACGTTCACTCTTGTGACATTCAAGAAAAGCAAGTGGATAATTTGGAACAACTTGAATGTTTCCGAAACAGCCCTTTGAACTACACGGAGATGTTTGCAAGAGTGAGACAAGAGCCACCAAGCGTGTTTTTGAGTACGCATGATGACAGTGACGGTGTAGAAGGTCTGGTGAATGATTTTGATTTCAGTGAAGATGATGATGACGACGACGACGATGATGATGCTGAGCCTCCTTTACGGTCGCAAATTGATTTCTCCAAAATAATACCATAGATGTAGAGAAAACACGAGGGGCGCGGGAAGACATGTAAAGTCTGAGTGAGGAAAAGCAAACGCAGCACTTAGGAAATATTGAACGCATATTTATATATATATATATATATATATTTGTCAAACATTTTAGGTAGGTATTAGGATACATAAAAGAAATAATAGAATAATAAAATAAGCTTTAAGTTTAAACAAAGTGTTTGATGTGTAGCTGGAAAAGACAGTCCTTAAAAAGTAGAGCTTATTTCACGTGACCGCTGGTGTTTTTTTTTTTTTTGAGTATTGCCTTTTTCTTTTTCACAATGTACCTTGTTTTTTTTACGCTATTCATCATTTAAGAGGTATGTGAATATTACTTTTCCGTGAGCAGAGCCAATTTTGCAATGATGCATTAATCAAACGCAGTGATTTAACCATTTGAAGCTTTCTTAAGTTTTTTTTTTTTTGTGGGAACATTGACAGTGTTGATATTGTGAAGCAGTGTATATGTCAGACACTTGGCTTTATAGAAAGCTAGACGAACAGGGTTACAGCGAAAGCAAACAGTAAACTTGTGAGTTTCAATATCACATTAGATTTTCTTTGCTCAACCTTTCAAAAAAAATTAAAAAATTAAATAATGCAACGCTTACAAGGCATTGGCGAGAGGATGCAGCATACCAACAAGAATAACCATGAACTCGATGGATCTTTGATGAATGTGAACAGCAGCAATTCGAATGAACAGATTATCAGAAAGAGAACAGGGGTTCCGGAAAACGATCAACATCACGAATCATACAACTTATCTGTAGGTAAATTGAAAAACTTGACCGAGAACACACTGTTGCTAAACACCTCAAATGGAGCTGATACATCTAAGAGAGCTCATTTGACAAGTAATGAGAATAGTTGGAACAAGAAATTTACTGAAACTTGTTTACATATTTTGTTCAATTTTTTATTGGCCACTTTTTATTGTATATTTGCTATGATACGGTATTTCCAATATGTTATTAATAGAATAAAGATCAAGATATTCAATTTAGCATACAATCCAGCCAACACACCCCAATTGATCAGAAGAGATGTCAATTCATTGAGCAAGATTCCGAAAAACTTGGCAGCCATATTGGAGTACAAATCCGAAGAAGACGTTGGAGGTGGTGTTTTAGGGTTGATGGACGGATCCAGTGATTTGGTTGCTTGGTCTTTAAGTTCCGGGATCAAGCATTTGGTGCTGTACGACTACAATGGGATTTTGAAAAAAGATGTTGATATGTTGAGATACACTATTTATAACAAATTAGCGAAATATTTTGGTCCAAACAATGTTCCCAAATATGCAATAAGAATACCACGCACAGACTCAATATATTATAACACTGCTGAACAAGAAGTAGAAGAGGAAAAGGTTGTTGATAATGCTGATAACAATACCAATTTCAAAACCGAAACCAATAATAATAAAAAAGTCAGTATTGAAATAACACTTTTAAGTAATGTTGATGGCAGAGAAACAGTTGTGGAGTTGACAAGAACAATGGCTGAATTATGTTACAAAAAAGAATTAGATATCAAAGATGTAACGATGGAGTTGGTGGACAAAGAGCTGATCCAATTGGTTGGAAACGAACCTGATCTCTTGCTTTATTTTGGACCTAACTTGGATTTGCAAGGCTACCCTCCATGGCATATCAGATTAACTGAGTTTTATTGGGAACCAGACAATGACGAAGTCACTTACTCTGTGTTCATTAGAGGATTGAAAAAATATGCCACTTGCAAAATCAATGTTGGTAAATGATTAATTTTTTTTAAATTTTTTTTTTTATTTTACTGTTTTGTTAATTGATCATGTAACGTTGTGTATATGTCAATAGGTTCTTATAGATTGTGTGGTGTTTGTGTGTGAGCAGGTATTATTAAGAATTGCTTATACTTTTATATTTGCATTGTGCTAATACCAAAAGTATTTACGCGTTGAAATAGATAGAAATATGGGTTTCCATACCCAACTTACACAACTCTTTATTTTTATTTACGTAACAATATTACATCACGTGCTTTGTTTTTAACAATTAACTCATGTTACCCTCACTGTTGACCCAATTAATACCTCTTTTTAATGTTTTTCTTCTTGAATTATTGTGATGTTTTTATTGTGATGTTTTTATTGTAGATATTTACATTACACGGTGTTTTCTGATTTGTTTTTCATTTTATTATTAGATCTATTATAATTGTGATAATATACTATTATTACTTAGTATACTTAATATTACTTGGTATATAGTGTATAATATATAATATATACTATATACTATAATAACAGGTGTTAAATTTTCATTAACGATAAATAAATATATATATAAATATATATATATATATATATATGTATGTATATATTATCTCAATGATTTTCTAGATTTATTGATTTCATTTTTGAGGGTTTTAGAAATTTTCATCTTGATTGTTATGTTCAACACTAAAGGTTAATAAATATAGTGAAATGAATCTAAATTGAAACTGATTAAATTGTGTTTTTTTTTTTGAAGCCTTGTAAACGATATAATTATACTGGTTATCGATCAAGTTATTCGGGATCATAATGTTTATTATTGATTGATTTATATGAGATAAGTGCTGATGTTTTTTTTTATATTCACGACTTAGTAATTGAATGTTTGATTTGTGTCTAGACTTTGCGTGTATGTCATTCGTTGATATCAGAGATAGTTATAGAAAACAAATGAAAAAAAAAAAAAAAAACAACCAGGGTTTATTTTTGGCACAAGTTGTATGTTTTACATTATATTAAGTGAAAGATCAATTGATAATGAGGATTGGGTGATTATGGATTAAAAATACGAGTGAGTTTAAGGATTGATAAAATGGTATAATGATTGATGGAAAAAAAAAAAAAAAACACAACAATAACATTAGTGGTAGTAACAAAGGGTCTTTGGGAATGTACTGATATGAATCTGGTGAACTGATTCACTTTTCTTTAGTGATCCACAGATAAAAAGTCAGATTACTTTTGTAAAGTAGAAACAAGAAGAACAAAAAAATATAGCAAGCATAGGAAAGTAGAGTAATAGATTGAATACGATTTGTTGGTTCTTTGTTGGTTCTTTGTGTCTTCTATCAGAGAAGACCAGTATCGAAAAAGAATAGAGTGTAAGGTCATAATCCAGTTTAATTCAATCATATTATATCATATCATATCATATCATATCAACAGTATATTTTTGTGAGTATTTGCCACTTTTAAGAAATATTATGGGTTTTTCCGAATTGGCTTGGAAAAAAAAAAAAAATACAACAAACAAACAAACAAACACAGGACCAAAAGAAAAAAAAAAAAAAAAAAAAAAAAAAAAAATTGGAAAAAAAAAAAATAATAATAATAGATTAATACAAGTATCACGTGTGAAAGGATAAATGGTAATTTTATTACTGCCATTTGATAAGAGTTTGGTAATTGTTTGACAAGAGTTTACAACTTCAACATGATCTTCATTAATGATAAGTTTTTTTGATGATTTATTAGTACCAACTTTCTCCTTCCCCTTTACTCAATCTTCAATTCCTAATCAAAACAATTAAAAGAAACAATTCATTTACTAACAAAAAAAATTCATCATATTTTTATTTCAAACAATCATTATACAAATGAATGTTAATTCAAATCTGCAACAAAAGTTCAATACAGAAAGTATAATAAACAACAAATACAAATACAAAAAATAACAATGGGTTTGTCATTTTCTAGTTTGTTCAATGGCTTATTTGGTCACAAAGAAATGAGAATTTTGATGGTTGGTTTGGATGGTGCTGGTAAAACCACTGTTTTGTATAAATTGAAATTGGGAGAAGTTGTTACCACCATTCCAACTATTGGTTTCAATGTCGAAACTGTTGAATATAAAAATATTTCCTTTACTGTGTGGGATGTCGGTGGTCAAAATAAAATTAGACCATTGTGGAGACATTATTTCAGAAACACCGAAGGGATCATCTTTGTTGTTGATTCTAACGATAGAGCAAGAATTAGTGAAGCAAGAGAAACTTTGCAATCAATGTTGAACGAAGATGAAATTAGAAATGCTGTTTTGTTGGTTTTCGCCAATAAACAAGATTTGCCAGAAGCAATGACTGCTGCAGAAATCACTGAAAAATTGGGTTTGCAATCTATTAGACAAAGACAATGGTACATCCAATCCACTTGTGCTACTTCCGGGGAAGGTTTGTACGAAGGTTTGGAATGGTTGAGTAACACATTGAAAAACCAATCATAAATTTCAAACTGAAATTTGAATTTTATTATTAAAGTTTGTGGTTTTTTTTTTTTTGTTGTTGTTGAGTATTCTTCCCGTTGAATGAGTCTAGAGATTAATAAATTTGGAAATTGGAGAGGTGAGATTGAACAAGATTATATAACATTGAAAATATATACTGTATCCCATTATTACTATATTATATTTTATTATATTATAATATACTATACTATAGATATACCTATAACATGATAATAAGTATATCAACATAATAATTACGCGAGTGTCACAAATCAATTAAGTTTTTGGTAAGAAAAAAATAAAAACCAAAAAAAAAAACCCAACTAAAATGGAAGAAAGAAATTGTAATTAAATAAACGCACGTGACCATAGTTTATTGTTGAACATCAAAATCCAACTACCCCATTTGGCACGTGAACGTTTTACCGCTTTTTGTTGTAAGTAGGAAAAAAGTATATATATATT
>ERZ794936.672-NODE-672-length-14394-cov-7.244159_pt1 | contig 14394 bp, 6 predicted proteins | sample MGYA00511083_ERZ794936 | MGnify/ENA primary metagenome ERZ794936 (study PRJEB30137, sample SAMN04331409) | food metagenome | isolation source: Y2 must sample point D1 replicate A | place: Australia: South Australia | collected 2014 ... | reverse complement strand
TCGATTGCCCTTGCTGCGAGTACTCCGGCCCATCCGCGCTTTTCAACAACGTGGTTGCCCGGATAAGCGCATACCAACAAATGAGCACGACCGGGCCCATGCAATGCAATTGCAGGTCAAGTTGCTTTACAGATCCCCACATCAACATCACGCAAAAAGAGATTCCAACAAAAGTTTATTCTCGAAACGCATTTTGTATGCCTGATGATCTCTTTCCGCCTCAAATAAACTGTATCTCTATTCACCCGGTTGGTTTATCTCTGAGCCAGTCTCCAAACCAGAAACACCCAGAACATTCTAGAACCGCCTGTATATAATGTTTATCTCGGGTTCATATAGCTTTCTGAAGTCACTAATTGTGATGATGGAGCAGTATTCAAGAAGTAACACACAATAAAATGGAGAAATTATTACAGTGGTCCATAGCACAACAAACCGGCGACAAGGATGCACAGGAAAAAATAGGGCAGCCTGACCCAAAGATGTTACTGCAACTTTTTGGGGGGCCCGATGAGCCCACGCTCATGAAACAGTCGATGATGGTAGTCAGTAACCCCGAGGCCACTGACGAGGACAAAGAGGTGGCATTAGAAAACTTTGAGATGCTAATCGAAAATCTCGATAATGCTAACAATATTGAAAACATGAAGCTCTGGCCTATGGTCATCGAGCAATTGTATAGCACGAACCAGACTTTCCAAGTATTATCAGCCTCGATCGTTGCGATTGCCACGCAGAACAACCCTTCCAGCCAAGACGCTTTTGTCAAGCAAGACAGAGGTCTCAGCAAACTTATAGAACTCGCATCTAACACAAACACTCCTGCAGAGGTGCACTTGAAGTCAACATTCGCGTTGGCAAGCGTGATTAGGAACAATGAGGACGCGGCCTCAAAGTTCATTGCGTCAGATGGGTTGGCGTGCCTCGAGTTGAAAAACAGTCTCAATGATAAGAAGGCTTTGGTGAGAAAGCTTTCGTTGATTTCGGCGGTTTTATCGACAGGCTCGAATGCACAAAGATCTGAGCAGATTCGCCATCTCAATTTGATGGACCATCTCATCACAATTGTGCATCCCGACAGTCTGTCCGCTTGCATAGATAAAGCTCTCAATATCATACTGCAGCTCAAGACCCTCGATTACGGATTCTCTGATGACGAGCTTACGAAAATGAAGCAAAGTATAGGGTCTATCCAGCCACTTGCTGATCAGCTTTCGCAAGAAGACTTGAAGCTGGTGGGTGAGATCCTTGCATAGATGTTTCTACGCCTATAATGAATTAATCTGCATTGAATACTTGGTGATAACTTGTAGACTTCAATCCGTGATCACAGCATTTGGATCCTTGGATGTGAAAACACTTTTCATCATTTTGTTCACTGAAGGCGGAACAACATTTCTTCCTTTCACAGCCCCAAGCTCACCGGTCTCGACAAGTCTTTTGTATAAGCTCAATGGAGAAGCGTAGTACTGGTACAAATTTTCAGCCTTTGGCTCTGTCATCAAGTTGAATTTCTTCACCATTTCAAGAAAGGTGCCTTTTGGATTTGCCCCCAGTTTAATGGTACCTATTGCAGAGAAGTCCGGGTTTCTTTCATATTTATCGTAGATCGAACTACCGATAGTGTAGGTGAATGAGTGTAACCACTCTATGCTCTCCTCGACGGTTTTTGTCGTGAAAATGTTCACCCCCAATCGAACCTCGCTTTCGACTAATAGCTTCAGTGCTTGGGCAACCGTCATCGTTATTTCGTTGCTTGGCCTCGAAGACAGCGGAGTTCGATTTAGTCGCTGAAGCGTTTTCGCCCGATACTGTCTGTTTTCGTTGGTTTCCAACTTACGCAAGTAAGTACTGAAATTTGGCACCATGATGAGCACAAAGTATTCTTTCAGCGGATCCTCAGATCTCGCTCTGCGCTTCGCGTGATCTATATGAGTTTCAACAACTCCATTCTTTAGCTTTTCAATCAACTCGTCAGGCTCATAGAACAAAATCAATACTTTTTCCGTCTGCTCTGTCAAGTCACAAGGCACAAAAAAATCTTCTTCTTTGTTATACCGCGCAGAAACCCTTCGCTTCCACGAGATCAATGGTATCTCAAGATAAGAATTTCTGACAGAAGGTAAAAGAAAGATATTCGTGAAGAATTCGGTTCTTAACTTTTTATCGAGACAAAATGCGATTTCCATGACCATTTCACTCATGATATCTTGCTTCCGCCTCACGACCTTATTGGCATCCTTCCAAGCCTTATTGGACCGCGCATCCGTTTCTGAAGCTTTCGTTTTGGCTTTCTTCTTAGGTTTGGTCGAAGGAGTAGATTTCATTGGCGAACTGTATTCGATTGAATCTGACATTTCGTCAAGTAAATACAGCGCACGCTTCATGTTGCCATTTCCGGGCACTGACGAGATGGCACTCGGAGATTTCTGGACTTCCGGACCCTGAACAACTGAAATCTTTGAAAAGCTGATGTTGGGGCTGACATTAGACGTTTCTTCGATGGGTGCAAGTGGATCACGAGAAACCTCATGACTCGAGTTACACACTGACCTGTTTTGGATGGGTGACGACGGCAAAACTTGGCTAATGCGAGAATACGGGTCCTTAAGAAAGGCATTGTGTCCACTTGTACTCTGATTTTGCGACGTCAGCCGTAGTCCGGTGTCCAGCGATTCGTCATCAGAGCTCATCCAATGCTCCAAGTCCAACAAATTAACTTCTTTGGTTGAACCCGCGAGGACACCCGTAGCACGGTTTCTCGCGATGGGCTTTATGTATTCGACATTTTTATGAAAATGTCTTTGTTCAGAAGGATCATCGCTGTCGCTGTTTAGCCTTTGTCGGTTAGTCAAGCACTTCGAATTTGACGCTGAAGCTCAAACATGGTAATTGTGGGGTTCACATACTCGATCACTTCTGTTTGGTGGTTAAATGATGAAAAAGCAGGTGTATGTTCCAAATCTGACTCATCACTCAAAATATTAATGATATCCATCTTTTTGCTAATATTATGAATTTTCCCCTCTCCAGAGTAGTATTCGAGGTAAACACGTCTCGATGTGCTGCACGCGGCGCGGTCGCGTCTTCAACGCTTCAGTTCGGTGCATGGAAGATCTTGTACATATCGATCATGGCCTACCAATACCAAAAAAATTGTCTCTATGATGCTTTTCACAAAATATTTGGATAAATGAATGTCTTATATTTAATGTTGAATAGAAAATAATTTGGAAAAGAAACATTAGCTTTCATCTTTACACCCGTACCTCTCCGTCAGTCACCGGTAGGTGTTGGTGTGAGGCTCAGTATGATAGTAGATCGTAGAAACATATCTAATCTACAATAGCCAATTGACCATAATGGTGGGCAATCGTCACCGTGCCATTAGCATGGCTTTCCCAGGAAACGTATCCGATGATGACGTGCAGAAGAGCATCAAGTCATTGTCCGACCTAAAGGGCATTTATAAGGATATCCGCTACGATTGGCCGCAACTCATACAAGGCGAAACAACACCTATTGAATTGGCAATTGCATTCTTGGATGACACGTCCGTCGGTTTGGCGCACCGGAAAAGCGAGTTTGATCAGATTTGTGAGGCCACGGGCGAAAGTTTGAAAGCGGCCGTGGTCGAGAATCATGAAACATTCAACAACAGCATAGGGCTGTATCACCAACTCATTTCCATTGCACAGGATTCACAAGAAGACTCTCAAGTAATCAGAGATCTCATTGAAAATACAACACGAGATATGCGAGATAGATCCACGTTCTTGAAGGATTTGGACCAAAGCTCGATGAAATACTCGGAGATGATAGAGATTTTGGATGCCATGGAGCACTTACGTGATATCCCAAGACAAGTTGACCAGCTCATCTCGGAGAAGAAAATTCATGAGGTGTATGACGTAATAGCAAAAGGATATCAGACTGCGTCTTTGTACAACTTGTGGTCTCTATCGTCTATGAATGCCACGCAGAACTACCTTGAGGTCCAGTCCAACAACTTGTACGACATGATTGTGGACGAGCTCCAAAACGAGATTTACCTCAAGAGCACACTGAGTAACAAGGAATCGTGGGGTAATATGATTCACTCAAACAGTCCTCAAATAACTTCCTTCATGGCCCTCATAAACAATCTGACTACACTAGAGCTGTTCATCTACAATTCCGCGAATCTAGACATCAACGAAATCTCGAATTCATTGATCGAAAACACCAAGAGATTTTTGGAGACACAACTTTCTTCGTTGCACCTGCACTACACAAAGTCAAGTAATCCAGGAACCAACTACTCTCTCCTCCTAGAAGCAAATCTGAATCCATCCACTGCGTCTTACTTCTACATCTACATGTTGATCTTCACAGCTTCGAAGCTCAATAAACTACAAGCTGTGACTGAAATTCTATTGAACTCTTTACAGCTGGAATTGCAATCGATGATCAATCAGATTACCGAGGAGTGCAAACTGCTGAACATACACAAGCTTGCAAGATTGGAGAAGGCTCGGGCCTTGGAGCACAGCAGCTTGCAAGATGCCATTGGCGGGCATAGCTTATATGACTCGTCTGTGAATATTCTCCAGGAGTATTTTGGATCATTTTTTCTCAGGTGCTTGATAGTCTTGCTGAAACACAAGATAACTTGTGAGATAGTCAAAAGCATTCGTTCCACGGATGAAATCTCAGGTTATGCAAAGAGAGGCCTGGTTGTGGAAGCAGCCATGCCGCTGTATGACTTCAATGCGGTTTGGACTGTAATGAGCAAAGAAATCAGTGCTTTGATTCTCAATTACATCCAAGAAGACAAAGCAAGCGCACCAACATTGCGAGCTGATTCTACCCCGGGTCAGATTCATCAAGTATTGGGTCAGAAGCAATTGTTCAGGTTGGAGGATGCAACTGGTTCCAGTTCAGACGATACCTCCAAAGAGTTGAAGGCAATTCTCGATGAAATGTTTCCTGGCTTTCTGCTCAATTCACGAAGAACAACACTCAAAGAACAGATCAAAAACTCACCATACATTGTGACAGAGCAGTTCAGCACAATGATTGATGTGTTAGTTCCTAGAAATTTATTCAACATGCGAATCATACTGGAGTTTTTCCTTATCTATGTCGCTGGAGCGAACAGTCTCTTTGCTGACTTTGAGAAGACGCGAGGCCAGGCCACTCCTCCGTATCAGTTTTATGAAAATGTCATGCGAAAGTCTTTTTTGGTCAAAATACAGGAGCAGCTAGCTCACAGCTTTGATGGCTCCATGACGAGCAATGTTGGGATGGAATTGAAAAAAGGCAAGAGTGCTAACCTGATTCTTTTCAACCAGACCACCGTGAGGTTGAGCGAGCACGATCTTGTTTCCCAATCATCACAAAGAATGAAAAACACAAAGGTACCTCAGGTATACATGAATGCCGTGCAATTTGAAAGAATTTTAAACAGCGCTTGCTACACTTTAAACACATCTTTTAAGTATCGTCCAGAGATCAGTGACTTGATTCTTCAAATGCTTAATAACTTCGCTTCCCTTTACAACGACTACTACGAAGAATTGCTTGCCACAGGCGGGTCGCACGATATTACAGAGATGAATCCAGGGCTACACGGTGGAAGAACACAGCGAAATATGAAGCTCAACAAATGGTTGAACGCAGCTGTTTTGACAAATTTGTCTCACAACTTGATACTCAAGCAAAATGCCCCCGAAGAAGCTACCTTACTTGTGAATAAAGAATGTGAAGTGATGTTCTACGAAACTGGGACTGGGCCACGGGCTTTGGAGGTTTCCAAAGACGACTTCATGGACGACGAGTCTTTCACCCATCTTTGCGTTCTTTTGAGAACAGTCTCGTGGATACTAACGTGGCTTCCATCAATGAGAAAGGTATCGGATTATGCTAGCAGTAACAGTGTGGACATTGATGTAAACTCCTTGAGGCATAGCTATACGGTGTTGGAGAATGGAAGAGCACCGAAATCTAGAGCGGAAAAACCGTACCATGTCTATTTGACACTCAATCTGACTACAATACGTGTCTTCGATGAGATGATTGCAACATTTGAAAGCATCCGAGGTAATGTTCTCATCGCATTGCGATACGATTTGAGATTGAAGGTGATGCACCATATCAATCAGTCATTCGAAGATAATCTCGCCTTGAGTACCGAGCCGGCTGACTCCGATCCCTTTATAAGTCTGTTGAATAAGGAGATTTACTTTACGGGAACGCGAATGGGCGAGATGTTAGATTCATCCGAGCAAAAATTTGTTTACATGGGCCTACCATCACACGTAAGCCGAGCATTCGTGAAGGGGAGCGAGCATGTTTCCATTATAAATCGAAATGGAATCAAGCGTATCGTCTTGAATATATTTACAACCCAGCAAATGCTTCGAAGCGTTATGGACAAAGACGAAAAAGTCGACTTTAGTGACGCATCACGATTTTATGAAATGTTCACTTTAAGCGAGCACAATCTCTTGCAGAAAGTCACACAGGAGTCACTTCCATACTCTAAGTCGGAGATTTTGAACCTATTAAGGTTGATCTACAGCGAGAAACTCAAAAGCGCTAGCGCTACTTCCTTTAACAAATCCAGGTACAGCGAGCTTGTCAAAAAAGTGAACGAGGCGCTCAAATAGCTCTACTAAATCTTGACATTGACATCGTAAGTCTAATCTGTATTAGCATGATTAAATAAGCACCTGGCATCGCTAATGATGTCCTTGAAAGTTGTTGCCACCTGGACGAACGTTGATCTTGTCACTTAACCTCTCGAAGAAAAAGCGTCCAAAGGCCATGCCAAGAACAACTGCGAAAAAATAAACCAAGCTAAAGGTCATAGCTACCAACATCATAGCATAACCGAAGAGCTCAGACAAGAAGCAAAGCGTGATTCTGATCGCGTCTCTACCGAGCACCGTGAATATTGATAATTGCCGGTGAGTGCCCGTTGGAGTGGTGCCCTCGGCAGCATCCGAAATTTTATCGTTGTCGTCATCACAGGCACATTCCTCGACAATTGTCGTCGATTCTGGGATCTGGTAATTTGGGTTGTTCCACACCTTCAGTTCAAGGTAGTTTTTTAAGAACTCGAATCCTTTGGTTATGAAAGATGCAAAGAAGAATAACAAAAAGATGCCAAAAGCTTGCCCAGGGCCCGACGCCGAAAGTCCTTTGAATAAAACTGGATAGTCCTTGTAGACCGAAGTCAAGTACATATTCATCGACATCATATCCATAGAATGTTCCGACATGTCCATAGTGCTTGTGGCCATCGCGTGGGTCATGCTGCTCATGTCCATCAGAGTCGTCGCGGACGCCATGTCCATAGATCCCATATTCATTTTTGTTTAGTTACTTGGTCCGTATTTGAGTGATTGTTCAAAGGTTCACAAAAACGTTGTAGAGCAGCAATTGGACGATTTTTATACCTTGTGAGCAAAAAACGCCATTGTGAATTAGTGTGACGGATGTGAGCATTTATCATTCCCAAAGAAGTAGATACAAACGCTCGTGCCTGCATCTAGCATGTAAATCGCTCGAGGAAAGCTATGTAGTGCGCATGCCTCGCGATTTCGAAATCACCGACTCGGCGCGACAATGAAGCTAGTGACCAAATTGTTGCGATGAACATGAGTCGAAATGATTTCATGTCTCCTAGCTCGAGTTGTGTCGAGGTCTCAGAAATCTTTTCCTTCCTGATCCGATTTGTGTAAATCTTCAATGCGCTGTAATTCGTAGCACTTCATTGTGCGATCTGAAGTGAGAATATGACCCTCCAACCACTCATTGGCCACAAACCTTTGACCACATGCATTGCATTGACCGCGAACATTGAGTTTCTCGGTCAAGTTCGGTAGAAGCTTTGCTGAAGACTCATCAAATTTGAAATGGACGTTAAGTAAATGCTTTTTGTAATCATAGGGACGGTTGAATTTTCGAGACTTGTGTTTGCAATAACCAGGTGGAAAAATGCATTGAAATCTTCCTGCCTCATCGTGTATACGCAAATGACGACTGAAGTCTCGAACAATGAGTTTGCCGCACACCGAGCAAACAATGCCCTTCACGCCCTTTCTTTTCTTCGCCGCGACTTTTTTCTCTGCCGATCCTAGCTGATCAGTATCAGACGACTCTACCTGTTGTCCCGCCATTTGAGAGTCCGAAGGTGAATCACCGTCTTCAAGAGCATTGCTAGTGTTTGCATCTTTATAGGATTGCGAATCCTCATAAGGATAATCCTCGATAGGCGGATGATCAAATGTATCACCGCCATCTGCTGATTGACGCGTCAAAGCTCCGTTATGAAGTAAATTTTTCTTTGGCTCAATTTGATGCCCATGTTCGGAAGTTCCATACGAGTTGTCGTAATGAGCATGTGTGTGTTTGCCATGATCGAAATTTTGGCCCAGCGTGTGTGTCGGACCCTGATGATAGTCAGGACGATGAAAATCGTATTGGTGGCCATATTCGTGCCCGCTGTGTTCGTCATTCGAAAATCTCTGGACAGTGTGCTCATGGATGGGAGGAATATGCAGCTCATGTCCATAATGCGGTGCTGAATTGTGATGCAGCAGATGACGTTCATCGAAGCCTTGTTGAAAATCATGGTCTTGATATCCCGAAATTGGCGTGAAATGCGCTTCAACTTTGGTATTCTCCATCTCCTCTGTATAGTCTCGAATATCGGTATGATACTGGTTCTTGTCGAAATTCTGCGTCGCGGTAAAGTCATCTACCTGAAAGTTCAAATAGCTGTCGATGTCACTGTTGTTCCCGCTTGTACCTGAATGCCCGAGCGGATCATGAATTTTGGAAGTAACGTTCAAGTACCCGCCTGGAATTGGATCACTTTCTCTCAAAGAGGAGCTTTCGGCCTGATCAAACTGGCCAAAATATCCCAAATCCTCTGAATTTGGGGGAAACATGAGCGGCGTTATATTATGCGCTTGTCCAATGTCGCCAGCACCGCTTTGCTGATAGCCCTCCGACTCGAAAAACTCGATTTTATCATACGCAGATCCGTGGTTAGGATCGGACAGAGGGCCCAAGAATGCTCTGTGCTGATGCTGAACTTTGTGTAGCGGTGAGTGAGCAGGCGTCAAATCATCTAGTTTGAGAAAAAATCCCGGTTTCTTGCCTGTTTTCGGCTTGGGTTTACACTGATGATTGCCAATCGTCCCCGTCTTATTCGGTGTACCCGGGAGATCCAGCTCTAAATCATATGCATGGTCGGGTCTTGCAAACAAAGAGTCAGGTACGGGTGGACTCGGCTCGTCCGTGTAAGTGTGAGACAAGTTTGAGCGATGTCGTATTTTGTTGCTCGAGTATCTGCGTGCTGCGTGTGCTTTCTGTGGCGGCACATGATGCCGGGAGTGATGTGCAACGCCCTGTTCCTGCTCATTGTCATGATGAATCAAATCATTTGAATGTAGACTCCAGCTAAAATAGTCTTCGCTGTGGTAGGCCACGGCAGGAGCCGAAATCGGGCCACTGTTGAGGGCATGTTGGTGTGTCGACTGGCGCTGCGGTGGGAACTGGAAATGCTCATTTGCCGGTAGCCCGTTAAACTTTTCGCCGGGGTCTCGCAGACTTCCCGATGCCCGGGAACTTTGTGAAAGATCTAGGTTCTGGGAGCTATACATTGCGAGGCTCAATAAATTCTGGTGTGCCAATAAGGTATTGATTAACAAGAATCGCAAGACTTCTCCAAAACATGGGTTTAGATTAGTCCACTCAACTGTGCAGTACTGACGTTGGGTGTAAGCGCAAGGAAAAGCAATCTTCACGCTTGCCGATGGGGAGCAATATTGTGGTCATTTTTTTATTAGTTTTTTTGATCATCGGGTTTGAAACACAGCTTCGAAGATCGCCTTTTTGGGTTATGCGCCGAATGCGCCATCATGTGTTCCAGTCTCCCTCCACGAAACGCATTGCATTCGATGCACTGGTGACCGCACACGGCAAGTCCGAAGAATCTGGGTTTGGCGCATGTGCATCAGTTCTCCTAAAACATGCCCCTATGCTAATATAAAAGGTCTGTATGTTGATTTCAAATGTTGATTTGGAAAGCGTGTCAGGCATTTGATTTTTCAATATGCATTGCAAAAAGTCAATCTGCCGAATGAGATTCTACAGGAATGTAATCGTAAAGAGCCTAACAGTCCGCCTGCTGAAGGTTTACTTGAGTGAAAGGTACACCAAGCAGGATGAACAAAACATTCCTCAGAAGGACCCACATCAAAGACTACACTAAAGACTGTACACGTTCAAAAAAACGAAACAAGCCGAAGGCTCGTGTCACTACGCTATGGTTCGATTAAGTGAAGATTCGATGACGCGACTAATCAGGATGCGGCGGAGTGCGGTCTGCAACCGTTCTGCAACCCGCGCACATAAGATTGGCGGCAAAAAGTGATCTTTAGAATAAACATACAACTCTAGTTGCTTTCCTCTCTTCTTGCCATTGGATTCAGATTCTACTTTCTAGTGGCTTAGTAGTATGAAGCTATGCTAAATTCAAGTGTAACTAGCAATGGCCGGCTGACGCCCTCCAATAATCGTTGCCGTGGCCAGCTAGGATGTACGGGTGTGGTCTCAAGGCCGATGAGGACGCTATGAAGAGCACTGAGTACATCTTGTGAACGATTCCATACAGCCATGTTGCAGAAGAAAAGACTTTCCACAGGTCTCACGGCGACACAGAAAGTGTTTGTTCGGTCGAGAAATGGTGGATGTACAAAAATTGTTCGCGAGCATTATCTTCGTAAGGACATCCCATGCTACTCGAGACTCTGTAACAAATGTATCAGCGAGGTGAAGCCAGATGCACAGGGCAACCTTCCGGAGTTCATTTTACTGGACCTGCCACACGAGCTTAAGTCTGGCGGCAAGCACTATGTTGTTCTCGACACCAATGTGATCTTGCACGCAATCGATTTGTTGGAACATGTGGACTGTTTTTATGATGTGATTATCCCACAGGTTGTGCTTGAGGAGGTGAAAAACAGATCTTTCCCCATATATCAAAGAGTACGTTCGCTCGTCAAAGCAGCCGATAAGCGGTTTGTTGTGTTTCATAACGAGTTCCATGAAGAAACGTTTGTGCAGAGGAAGAAAGATGAGTCGATCAACGATAGAAATGATAGGGCCATCCGTAGGTGCGCCGCTTGGTACAGGCAACATTTGAACGATAGCAACTCGAAAACACCCATCAATGTGATATTGGTGTGTAATGACCGAGACAACCGGGACAAAGCACGCAAGGACGGCACCGACGCCCGAACTTTGGTGGAGTACGTCGAGAGTTTGACAAACGGTGATCAACTCAAAGACTTGATTCCCAATGAGCATGAGTCCTTTGACAAGAACGTCGCAGAGATTTCTTTTCCAGAATACTACACGAATTCCAGAACGATGGCGGGCATCAAGAACGGCACATTGTATCAAGGCATGTTGAACATCTCCACCTACAACTTTTTGGAGGGGACGGTTCTGACGCCTGCGTTCAAGAAGCCTCTTTTGATTGTTGGAACCAAAAACTTGAACAGAGCTTTCAACAGCGACTCGGTGATTGTCGAACTTCTTCCGCGCGACAAGTGGAGAGAGCCTTCTTCGACTATCATTGAAGAGGAGGCAATCGGCGCAAACGACAATGCGGATGAGGACTATCAGGAGAATATCATCTCAGACAAAGAGCGGCGCATGTTGGCAGCTGAGGCCGTGAAAGCCAGCTCTGCCTCGGAAGAAAAGCGCTTGCAGCCAACGGCTAGAGTGGTCAGCATTGTGAGGAGATCCTGGAGATACTATGTTGGCCAGGTCGCACCTTCTTCTGTCTCCGTTGAGGATGATGCAGGTAATTCATCAAAGACGTGTTTTGTTATTTTGATGGACAAAGTGTTGCCCAAAATCAGAATCAAAACGAGAAAGGCGAAGGATCTTTTAGGTCAAAGAATTGTTGTGACAGTTGACTCGTGGCCCTCGAACTCTAAATACCCTCAGGGCCATTTTGTTCGAAGCCTAGGTCCAATCGAAGGTATTGAGGCCGAGAGAGAAGCTTTGCTTTTGGAGCATGATGTTGAGTACAGACCGTTTTCGAAAGCTGTGTTGGATTGCTTGCCTAAGGAAGGCGAAAATTGGGTCGTTCCTGAAAATTTGGACAATGGTGACGAGCAGTTAAAGAAGAGAGTCGACTTGCGAGACAAACTCGTCTGTTCCATTGACCCTGTAGGAGCTCAAGATATTGATGACGCGTTACATGCGAAGCAGTTGCCGAATGGTCATTTTGAAGTCGGTGTTCATATTGCCGACGTCACGCATTTTGTCAAGGCAAACACGGCTTTGGACCACGAAGGTGCATCAAGAGGTACATCGGTATATTTGGTGGACAAAAGAATCGACATGTTGCCGATGTTATTGGGTACCAATTTGTGTTCTTTGAAGCCATATGTCGACAGATTCGCTTTCTCTGTGATCTGGGAGCTTGATGAGAACGCGGACATTGTCAATGTCAATTATATGAAATCGATCATCAAGTCCAGAGAGGCATTCTCTTACGAACAAGCACAGTTGCGTGTCGACGATCCAAACCAAAACGACGACTTGACTCAGTCCATTAGAATCTTGCTACAATTATCAAAGAAGTTGAAGCAGAAGAGATTGGATGCAGGTGCATTGAACCTCTCGTCTCCTGAAGTCAAGGTGCACATGGATAGTGAGACGTCTGATCCAGGTGAGGTGGAGATCAAGAAGTTGTTGGAAACAAATTCGCTTGTGGAAGAGTTCATGTTGCTTGCCAACATTTCTGTGGCCCGCAAAATTTACGATGCATATCCACAAACAGCAATGTTGAGAAGGCACGCGGCTCCACCAGCCACCAACTTCGAAGCGCTCAATGAGATCTTGCGTGTCAGAAAGCCCGGGATGTCCATCTCGTTGGAGTCCTCGCGTGCGCTTGCTGACTCCCTCGACCGCTGTGTGGATGAAAACGACCCATACTTCAACACGCTTATTAGAATCATGTCGACGAGATGTATGATGGCGGCCGAATATTTCTCATCTGGTGTATACGGATATCCGGATTACAGGCATTATGGTTTGGCAGTGGATATCTACACACACTTCACATCGCCTATCAGAAGATACTGTGATGTTGTGGCTCACAGACAGCTTGCGGGAGCGATAGGCTACGAGATGTTGGACTTGAGTCACAGAGACAAGAATAAGATGGAACTCATTACCAAAAACATCAACAGGAGACACAGGAATGCTCAGTTTGCGGGCAGATCCAGTATCGAATACTATGTTGGGCAGGTGATGAGAAACAACGAGTCCTCGCAAGAGGGTTATGTAATTAAGTGTTTCAACAACGGTCTCGTCGTTCTTGTGCCTAAATTTGGAGTTGAAGGTTTGATTAAGCTCGAGATGTTGGGTGATGTCAGCTCTGCCGAGTTTGACGAAGAGAAATACGAGTTGAAGTTCGTCGATCACAAGGGAAAGAAAAGAGTCGTGGGCGTGTTTGACAAGCTTCAGGTGGAAGTTAAGTCAGTCAAGGATGAGGTTAGCGGTAAGAGAAAAGCTCAATTGCTTCTCGCATAGTCGTATCTACATAGGCGTGAATATTATTCAGAGCAACGAAAACTGGCGGTATGTATAATTGATCTCGAGCAGCCTAATATCTATGTGAGTGGCTTTCTTGCTCAGAGCGATGTCTTTGGATCGACACCCATTGTCTATGGAAGGTGGTTAACGATCTGCTCAATTGTGACGAGCTTGATGCCGAATTTTTCAGCAAACTTTTCACAATCATCCAATCTCATCATCAAACCGTCCTCGTCTCTCACCAACTCGCAAATGACGGCAGCGGGCGCCAATCCAGCCAACTCACACATTTGCACACTGGCCTCAGTGTGGCCTCTTCTTGCTCTAAGAAGGCCTGGAACTGCACGCAAGGGCAAAATATGACCAGGCCGGATGAAATCATCGGGCTTACTCGTGGAAGCAGCCAACAGTCTGGCAGTCAATGCCCTGTCATGGGCGGAAATTCCCGTGGTTGTGCCATTCGCAAAATCGCAAGTGACTGTGTATGCCGTGCCATGTCTATCAGTTCTGTCTTTCAACATGGGCTGCAAATCAAGCTCGTCCGCTCTTTCCGTGGAAAGTGGGCAGCAGACGTAGCCGGATGAATGGCGCACGAGAAACGCCATCTGCTCCTGGGTGATTTTCTCGGCAGCAATTATCAAGTCTCCCTCGTTTTCACGAGACTCGTCGTCCATGACCACGAGAAATTCTCCTTTCTTGAAGGCTTCTATAGCGTCTGGCACTGAGGCAAACTTCGTCATGGCGTGATCGGGCAATGTGTGAATATAGTGTGAAGTTGTGGAA
>ERZ794936.671-NODE-671-length-14405-cov-33.216864_pt1 | contig 14405 bp, 10 predicted proteins | sample MGYA00511083_ERZ794936 | MGnify/ENA primary metagenome ERZ794936 (study PRJEB30137, sample SAMN04331409) | food metagenome | isolation source: Y2 must sample point D1 replicate A | place: Australia: South Australia | collected 2014 ... | reverse complement strand
TGTGTGTGTGTGTGTGCTGAACAAGTATTGTGTTTGTAAACTCAGTCCATAAATGAGTCACGTGCTATGGTGTAATTATAATAATTGTCTTTGTTTATTTTTTTTATTATTTAAAAGCTTTCAAACCTGGTAAACCCTCTTGGTAACATATACTCAACCATGGGTGCAAAAGTAAACAACTTTGGGAAAAAAAAAAAAAAAACGGTGAAATTAGTGAATTGTGTCAAATGACGTTTTTCACTCCGGTATATATATATGATTAGAAACAACTTTTTCAAGTTTTTTCGTACAGTTGATTAACCACAATGGCTTAGCAACTTTGCAAAAAGACACATTTTGGTTGTAGCCTCTTTAGAAGACCAAAAAAAAGACACAAACAAGATCAATAACGATAGATGGGGTATCACGCTGAATTTTCCAACTTTGACAAGTCCCCAAACAAAGAGGACTTGAACGATAAAAAGGAAAAATTAGAGCTTTTGGTTGAAAGTTATGGCTACTTGGTGGAAGGCCAAACCAACTGGGTAGCCAACCTATCCAACGCGTCATCATTGATATGGCATTGTTACAAGTCATTGCCGTTGGACATCAACTGGGCTGGTTTCTACGTCTATAACAAGGGAGTCTCCAATGCAACACCAGAAAAGTCACAAAAAACTTTAATATTAGGTCCTTTTCAAGGGAAAGTTGCGTGCCAAGAAATTTTATTTGGAAAAGGAGTGTGCGGAACTGCTGCGGAAACTCTGGAAACACAACTAGTTCCAAATGTAGACGAATTTCCTGGTCACATTGCTTGCGACGGAGAAACTAAATCCGAAATTGTTGTTCCTATCATCAATACGAAAACTAATGAATGTATTGGTGTGATCGATATCGACTGTTTGGAGATTAACGGGTTTGACAGTTTGGACACTCATTACCTAGAGCTGTTGGCAGCCAAGATAGCATCAACATGTAAATTTGATTAGGTTTTGAACTCAGATAAAGCATCTTTTCACTCTTTATAGGTTAATATTTTTATCACTAATGTCCTATTACTCTAACAATGACGAGCTCACATGCACACTCAACGCATGTAATAATCATCTCATACGACCATTTTTATATTTTATTTTTTATTTTTTTTCTTTTCTTAACATTTCTTTTTCTTGAAAATCAACACCTTTCACCTATTTTTTTTTTTCCATTTCAGATGTTAGCGTTTAGTTCTCGTGTGATTTCATTTAGCGATGCTTTAAATAACGTTAGTCAGAATATTCTCTATGGTGTTTAAGGCTGTTAAGAAAATGAAAACATCTAAGCAAACCCAGAGAGCAAGCTAGAAACCAAGTATGTCAAAGGCCACTGCTTCCGCTCTTCAAGAGAATAAAAACTCTAAAAAAGTTGCTGCTATAAAGCACAACAAAAAGAGATCAATTCCTTCCGATAACGAGGCTTCTGATAGTGAAGATGAATTTGTTTCTGATCAAGAAAATCTTATGGTTGATGGGTTGATTGATGCTGAAGCGGACGAATCAAACGACGAAAGCGGTGATGATGAGTTTGAAGACGCAAACGAGTTTCAAATCTCAGAGGAAGAAAAACGCTCTGGCGAAGATCAAGAAGATAGTGATGAAGAGTATAACAAGTTATTAGCTGAAGATGATGATGATGAAGAAGAAGAAGAAGAAGAAGAAGAAGATGATGATGACGACAGCAAATCGATCACCGACAAACTAAGTAATGTCAAATTACATGTAATAGAAGAGCCTTCCGTGGTGAAAACAGAGTTTGCTGACGGTACGCCTAGACTATTGAGACCAGAAATTGATCCTAAGTATGATAGTGATGACACAGACGCGGAGCAGCCTTCAAACACTATTGGAGATATCCCCTTATCAGCTTATGATGAAATGCCACACATTGGTTATGATATCAACGGGAAAAGAATTATGAGACCTGCCAAGGGTTCTGCTTTAGATGCTTTGTTAGAAAGCATTGAGTTGCCAGAAGGTTGGACTGGGCTATTGGATAAAAATACCGGTGGTTCGTTGAATTTGAGTCAAGAAGAATTGGAATTGATTAAAAAAATTGAAACAAACCAAAACACAAGCGGAGACGTTGAAGAATATCCAGACTACAACGACTGGTTCAGCAAAGATGTTGAAATTACTCCTTTAACTGCTGCACCAGAACCAAAGAGAAGATTTGTTCCATCTAAGAACGAGGCTAAAAGAGTTATGAAAATTGTCAGAGCTATTAGAGAAGGTAGAATTATTCCACCTAGTAAAATGAAAGAGCTAAGAGCAGAAGAGGAGAAAAACTATGATTTGTGGGGAGACTCTAACGATGATTTTGTTAACGATCATGTCATGAATTTGCGGGCTCCTAAATTACCACCTCCAACCAATGACGAATCGTACAATCCTCCTGAAGAATATTTGATGAACGAAGAGGAAAGAAAAGCTTGGGAATCTTTGGAACCAAGTGAAAGAGAAAAAAACTACGTTCCAGAAAAATATGGAGCTCTAAGAAAAGTTCCTGGTTACACAGAGTCTGTTAGAGAAAGATTTGAAAGATCTTTGGATTTGTACTTGGCTCCAAGAGCCCGTAAAAACAAGCTGCAAATTGATCCCGAGTCCTTGATTCCAGATCTGCCATCACCAAAAGACTTGAGGCCATTTCCTATCAAATGTTCGACTATTTATAAAGGTCACACAGGGAAAGTTAGATCTGTATCCATTGATCCAACAGGGTTGTGGTTGGCCACCGGGTCTGATGATGGTACTGTGAGAATATGGGAAATTTTGACGGGAAGAGAGGTTTATAAAGTCATTATTATCGACGACGTAGCAGAATCAGAAGACAAGATTGACGTGGTTGCATGGAATCCAGACAAATCTACGGGTATTTTGGCGGTCACTTGTGGTGAACATATTTATTTGATTGTCCCTCCACTTTTCGGTTTCGATGTTGAAAACAATGGTAAGTTGAAAATCGAAAATGGTTTTGGGTTTGCAACTTTTGGTAACGTTAATAAAGGGGATTTGAATATTACAAAAGAGGACAATGATGTTTCTGACTCGGATTCTGACGCTGAAAACTCATCTAAAAATTCAAACAAGCTGAAAAGCGATGTTGCCCAGTGGAACAAGCCAACGAAAAAACAGCAAGAAAAAGATATTTCAATATCTATAGCTTGCAAGAAAAAGAGAGCCATCAAAAAATTATCATGGCACAGAAAGGGAGACTACTTTGTAACAGTCCAGAGCGATGCAGGCAATACTTCTGTTTTGATCCATCAACTATCCAAACATTTGTCTCAATCTCCATTCAAAAAATCTAAAGGTATTATCATGGACTGCAAATTCCATCCTTTCAAGCCCCAAATTTTTGTTTGTTCGCAAAGAACTATCCGTATATATGATTTGAGTCAACAAACCCTAATCAAGAAACTTCTACCTGGTGCCAGATGGTTGAGCAAAATTGACATACACCCAAGGGGTGACAACCTTATTGCTTCATCATTCGACAAGAGGGTTTTATGGCATGATTTGGATTTATCAGCAACTCCATATAAAACTTTGAGATATCACGACAAAGCGGTTAGAGATGTCGAGTTCCACAAGAGACTACCTTTGTTTGGTACTGCTGCGGACGATGGGTCCATCCATGTGTTCCACGATACAGTTTACGATGACATGATGAAAAATCCTTTAATTGTGCCACTAAAAAAGCTAACAGGTCACAAAGTTGTAAACTCCTTAGGGGTATTGAACATTGCATGGCATCCAAAAGAAGCCTGGTTGTTTAGCTCTGGTGCGGACAACACAGCGAGACTATGGACGACATGATTTGTTAGACTATTATCTGTATACTATTCTCTCTGCGCATTTATGTATTCCTAACTAATAAGCCTTTGAGTACGTGCTCATGACAGATGCCACAACATCCACTTGAGTATTTTAACCTTGGATTTCTCTGTCTAAAAATCAGATATTCAATCTCATTTGCATAATCAAAAAAGAAACTAGCAACATCCAGCCCAGTGATGCTTATGTTACAGCTTTTGCTCCTCATTTTCTTGAAATTCTGCTTTTTTTTTTTTTTTTTTTTTTTTCAAAAAAAGGTAAAGAAAAAATATATCCATTAGTGTTTGTTAAAAGACTTAGGTACCGCTCTATAATAGCTCTTATTACTTAACTCATTTTTGATGAGCAACGCTGTCCAACGATGATAAACGCTTTTGACAATCATCAACTAATGGAAACTTGAGAAGGTTCTTTACTGTTGTGCTTGGTCTGTAATTGGAAATATGTAAATTGAATAATGTGTGCAAAAATTGATGTTGAAAAAAACACTGACAAAACAAGATAAGCATTAGTCATGGATTATTTTCACTCTTTGGAAATTTTCAAGATCTCTTGTAAAATAAAAGTTGTTATTAAGCATTTCTAGTGCAAAATACTTTGTAAAAGCTAAAACCACAAAACCTTGAGTTTTTTGTAGCTCTTTGCGCAAAGCATTTTTTTGCTCAGTGTTTTTTGGAGACTCCCGCTCCTTATTTTTTTTGAATTCCTTCCAACTCTGAACATTATCGTCTGGCTGACAGCTAAAAGTATTTCTATAGATTTCAGTGTTTTGTGCTGCAATTTTGTTCCAATAATCTTTGACGAAACTCATAGTTGGATCTAAAAACATAAATGGATCAGTAAGTTTTGCTCTTTGAAATAATTCTTTGGAAAACGGAGGAAAGAACAAGTCGTCGGATGTGTTAGATGGGGTTTTATTCAATGGTTTGAAAATGTCAAATCCTTGTTTTCTTTTTTCTAGTGTGGCTAGCTGCAAATACTGCACTCTTTTTAACAAATCAACCTTTTGTGAATCTGAAGCATTGGAAGTATTCAAATAAGTGAAAAAACCTGCAAGGGAGGAGATTTTCCACACATGTTCTTTTTGAGCAAAAAAGGTAAATGGGGTTCTTTCATATGCAGTTAAAGGTAGAGTCCTTGAAGGTTCTCCAGTTGTAAAGGGCTTCCATCTTTCAGTGCATTCAACTTTAAGTACACCTCTCATTGCAAACTCAAAATGAAAAAAAGCAAGAAGTTTCTGTATGCGCTCTGACTTGGAATTTGGATCCAAGGAAAATTGCCTAGCATAATTGTGAGCTTCTTGCTTATACTTTTCAAATTGCTTCTCCACAATTTTCACTAAATCTAAATAACAACCAAACTTTTCTCTTAACAATTGTTGCATCCAGCCACTAATGGTGTTGTCAATAAAGTATGTCACTCCACAAACTTTAATTTCGGTCAACATTTCGCTTTCAATGAAAACCGCAATTTCACTATCACGGTCGCCTAACATACTTCTATCATTGATGTTTGCACTCCCAATTATGCATTTGTCGTTATCGGCAAAAATAACTTTCGAGTGAACATATATTTGAGATGTAACTAACTTTGATTCAGGCCCAATCTCACCCCAAGTTCTCATTGAAGTAAACAAAATATACTTTTCTGGAATGATTCCTACGTCACGCAATTTTTGAAAGATTGAATTTGGTCCGTAAGAAATGGACATGTTTTGGCGCGCAATAATGTGCCTTAAAGATGTTCCGTTTGCGGAATCCACTTCGGACGTAAAGGCAGGCAACAATGGGATCACTATCAAGGCTACCCATTCCTGGTTTTCCGCAACTGCTTCTAAGATCCTTTGGAGAATGGCTTTACCAATGTCGTTTTGAATAAGAGCAATGTTTTCTCTTGTTGATGTGATAAAGAACTGATTTTCCATGTAGATGTTGCGTTTTGATTTTTTAATCATGTGCACATATCCCTTTAATATGGAACATTCTTTTACTGGCAACCCCGATGACCAGTTTGCCGAGCTTCTCAAAATTTGGCATCTCAAAAACTGATCTTCTGGCTTACCAAATGCTTTTAAGTTTCTTTCATAAAAGTCAGCATTGTTCTCCTCAGGGTATAAAATCATTGAAATTTCTTTACCTGCGTATTTTGATTTTACAAGAAAGTTCCACCTTTGTATAAATTGAAAGGCCACGTCTTTGACTGCGTGACCAATTATTTCACTTTGAACATCATGCCACGGCATTCGCGGGTCTGTATTTCTATCAAGCTGATCCACAAACGGCTCATCCAAATTACCAAAGTCCTTATATCTGGCATTTGAGTAATCTTTTCCTGGGTAATGTTGTTTTTCCAACTCTGTTGCTGCATCGGTCAAACAATAGTTGCAAGTGTCGTATCTTCCAAAACACAAGTCAATGCCACCGAGATATGCAACCTCATAATCAATGATCACCACTTTTTCATGATGGGAAAAATCTCCATGTCGATTCTTAATGACGGTTATGTTTGGATGTAAGTTTGATAAAATATCCTCTGTGTGCTTTGAGTTATTGGATAAAAAAAAATGTGGTTCATGATAAGTCATGATTCTAACTTTTACACCTTCAGCAGCTTTTTTTTTTAACAAAATGTCAAGCCTTGATTGTTCGTTGCCTTTGATTGGTCTTAATAGATACAATTCCGGAGATATCCACCAGCCTTGAATCATAATACTAAAATTTGCGTTGTCAAGTTGTTTATACAACTTTTTAAAATAATCATCACCATTAAGGCTCAAATTAACAAGATTTTTTGATCTTATCCGCGCAAAACTACTAAATCTGTTTTGCTTAGCTTTTTTTTTATCCACAATGATTTGTTCAATATGTTTAAAATAGTTGTCTCTGGTTTCATCATCAGGGAGCAAAAATTCCAATTTTTCTTTATATTTTTCCAACGTTAAACCTGCTTTGTCTTGGTACTCAAATTTACAAACTTTACAATTAGAATCTAAATAAAAAACATCATGCAAAATAGTATGACCAGGTCCATCAGAATAAGCAATCCATTCTGTTCCCAATAATAAACATATATTCTTCATTTTTTTCTGTAACCCGTGTGTTAGCAAAAAACCAGTACAGTTGTGTTTTATATATATCGTCGGATGACAATAATGAAACTCGGTAATGGAAGTTTCAAAAACTTCCAACACTCTTGTCATTAGTTTACGCTTCATCTCATGTGTTTCCAAAGAGTTCAAAGATTTAGTTAAAATATCTTTGAAAAGAATGCCAATACTTGTAAAATGTGAATTACCTAAAAATATTCTCAAAGATAAGTCACTAGATGAAAATTTTTGGTGCTCTGTGCTAATACGAACTCGTTCAGGTTTTTCATTTTCCAAAATGCGTAAAAATGCAAACAAACACTCGCTTGTTAAATTTGTTTCCAACGCTATGGCGCGTGCCCTGTCTTGGGTTTTAAGGGTAACATTATAATAGAACCCGATGTTGTCTTTGTTTTTTTTTTCTATTCCAAAGGTCAAGGTCTCAAACATCAACTTCAAATTATCAAAATCTATATTTTTTCTAGCAAAAACCATTTCTTTTGAATGGTTTTTCAACCGTTTTGCAAAACTCAAAGCAAGTGGGTCCTCCACTACTGTATTTGCATTTGCAGTTACATTTGTTGTTTTAACTTTGTTGATCTCTGGCCTCATTTTTTTTTTTTTTTTTTTTTTTTTTTTTTTTTTTTTTTTTGATTGAATTTTCAATGGGATTTGTTTTGCCGCTGAACTCCTTTTCCTTTACAAAGATCATTTTTGTTTTCAATATGCTTCCAAAGCCAGCTAGCAAACGAGTTTGACAGACTAAGAACCATTCCTTTACTAGTCTTTGGAAAAGCAACAATTTAATCTATATTTAATTTAAACTCAACCAAATAATCATACCTCCACTTTTATAAACATTGATTAATTTATAGACGCCACAAACATTTACGCCAAAGCTAAATGATACATATAATAGTTAATGGTCACAAAGTATTTCGCTTTTCAACGTTACCCTCACTACAAAACCACACGTTGACAAAATAACTGAAAACAGCCACTCTGTTCGTTTAAAGTGATCTACATACTTTAACACACGTGACTGGAATATAACATTTAAGAAAAGCAGGAAAAAAAAGTACATATTATAGTTATTAGTAGTTGGTGGTAGCGGTTTCCTAATATTTTTTAGTCGAGTCACTCTTTTGTCTGATATGTGTTTTTTTGTGTTTTTTTTATCTTTTTTTTTCAATTTTTGTTGTCTCGCTAGTTTTCTTTCCGGTGTTTCCCCATTGAACACAGGACAAAATCTCATTACAACGCATTACGCATTAAGAAGACATAATTTGCAATCAGTATAAATGCGCAGTTCATATGTGTTTTTAAAGATCGAATGGCTTCGAAAAAAATAAAATAAAAACAATATAAAAAACCATGTAAATAAATGAATAAAATTGAGCCAATTTTAGTAGTCTTATCGATGAATACCTTTCCAGTAAAAGATGTTGTAAAGTTTAATATAAAAGAGATTTATAAAACAATCCAGACTCAAATCTTGAGCTTCTTGCAATTGGATTTTGTCATTGACAGCTAGATCCCCTTAGGTTCAATATCAATCTCTGTGATTTTTCCAGCAAGTAGACAAATTGTGAAGCATGCAAACACAGCACAACCAAGACAATAAGAAGCAAAATGGAATCTTTGATTGGATTGGTTGCTAGGGGCTCAAGCTCAGGGGGCAGACTGGGTAAAGTGTTTACTTATATCAGATATCTGCTACTCGTCATCGCAGTGATAGCTTTTATCAAAAAAATGTTTTTAACGGCAGATCCCGATGATCTGAAGTTGATGCCTGATGAACGGATGATTCCTAAACCAACGACTTTTGGTAAAAAATTTGCTTACAGGCTCATGAAAGCACAGTTCAAGTCAAAGGGGTTGGCATTGAAAGATTACGGTAAGTCTTTGGAAAGAAGAGAATATGAAAAAAATTTGAATTTGCTTCCAAAGGGTAGCAAAGAGGTTTTCCTTAATCATCCAAAACCAAATGTCGATTACCAAAACATCACTGCATGGGTTTACGACGCAGATAGAAAGGAGAAACTTACATCTTATAACGATTCTGTTCCCACAATTGAATACATCAAGTATGCAAACTCTTTGGATCCTGCACAATTGCTAATTCCTGCATGGAGTCCGTCTGATACCGTTGACTTTTCTTACTATATTACTGCTTATCCAGAGTTTGATATTGGTTCATCTTCCACTTTTGATGCACCAGTTGTACATGAATTACTCAAGGATATTAATTTACAAAATAATCATCAAATTTCAATTTTGCCATTTGTCTTTGATTTACCAAAAGACTCGCAAAACTTATATATGCACGCTTTTATGAAGAAAAGCAAGTGCAAAAGTATTGAATTTCAAGATGATGATACTTGTTTGATATCAAGCAACAAAACAATCAAATTGACATACACGGACCCTGACACTGGGAAAAGCTACTATCATCCATTGTTCCAAATTACCCTAGCCTACAACAATGGGGACTTGCTTTTGTCATCCGTTGCAGAGTACTTCAAGCCTCACCTCATTGTTGATGATTTTACTGGTAAAAGAGACAACTCTTCAGGTGTTGCAACCAGATATTTCCCCTACATTGAGTACGAATCATTTTGGCAAAGAAAAACCGAATTGATTGAAATTAATGATTCCAAATTGAGTTTTGAAGTGGAAGTAAACATAGGTAACGTGGTTGCTTTGCAGGCTAAACTTAGAGTATTAGATTATTTTTTGCAAAAATTTTTGAGTATCCCATTCACCACTGTCAAATCTTTACAGAAATTTGATTTCAAGTTTGATTCTTTCAAAGGTTGCATTGTGGACAACTCTCAAGCCATGAGATATTTTTGCACATCACTAGTGATCTTACAATTTGTGTTTGGTCTTTTGGGCTTCACTTCCGAAGCACCAATAAATGGCGGTATGAACAGCACATCCCATTTGTTAGTTGCAGGTTTGCAATTCATGATTTTGCTTTACTTACTTTCTCAAGCCCAATACACATCTGTTATGGTTTATTTTTCCACTATTTTAGCATCATTCAGTAACGTTATCAAAGCCAATGAATTATATGACAAGAAATTTTATGAAAAAAATGAACTGAAACCAGAAAAGTTTAAAGCCTCCAAACAGCTTGGTGAAAAAACGTTAATTTTCCAAGAAAGATATCCAAAATGTTTACCATTTATCGAGCCAGAATTTGAAACCTATAGGGACGATGTTGCTGCGCCTACACTGGTCATTTGTTTTGGCCTTTTGGGGGCTGCATACGGTATTTACAATTTTTTCAAAGACGATAGTTCTGTTATCAGTTTGAACGCCTCTTTCTTGGCAACGCTATCCTATGGTGTCGGCATTTTAAATGATTCCTTTATTTTATACCAAAATAACAAGTTTCAAAAAATTGTACCACTGAGTAAAGAATTGATTGTGTTCAAAAGTGCACTTGCCGTTATCAACATTGCATTTCTATGTGTCGCCAAGATGCCGATCTTCCATGCTTTGTATCTGATTAGCCCAACAGTGATTTTTTTTGTATACCTGTACCAAACAAAGCATTATAAGCACATTCAAGAGACTACTGAGCAGACCAAACCTAGCAAGGAAATCGCAAACGAAAAGGAATACAAGAAAAACATTTGAATTTTTTGGACATCTTATAGACTTATCTATGTATCATATATATACTATTAATCATAATAGTTTACAAGAAAAAGGTTATCTTTCTCCTTTTCAAACAAACGTGGCGTATGTGTGTTGTCTTATATATCGAATTCTCTCATCAATGCCATTTCATCCTCCTCTTCTTCTCCGTACTGTTCCTCGACTGGAAACCTGTTTTCCGCAGAGTTGTCTTGTGGTTGAGTATTTGCTTGTGGTGTCGCACTTTCATTGTTAGGGAGTTTCTGACTGTAAGCTGATATTAATTCATCATCATCATCATCATTTTCATCGTCATTGTTGTCGTTATAGGTAATTTGAGCACTAACTTCATTTTCCTTGTTTTTACCAGTTTTACTATGGTCAATGCCTTTTGGTGTTTGATGCACTGGAAGATCTACAAACTCAGACACCGTTGAATCATTCCCCTCCAAATTACACCACGTATTCCCATTTTCTATCAAGATGTTTAGCATATTCAGGTATGAAGAAGGAACAGCGCCTAGCATGACATTTTTGATTTCTATTTTCATTTCTTTTGTCAAAAGTTCATGTTTCCCCAGCTGTTCAAATAGATCGTAGTACTTCTTGCTGATATTGACACCAAAAAATTTTTCTGACCCAATATGATCTGTGACAGACTTTTCCACCAAATTGTGGCAATCTTTTTCCAGTTTTTGCTTATTAGAAAAAGCACCGGCAAAAGCAGCGATTTGTTCTACTAAATCAAATGAGCTTTCGCTCTCATGTTTACGATAGTCAACCACGCCGAGGCTGTCAGCTGGAATAGCAGAGGTTTTGTCTTCAACAAACAGTCCTTTAGACTGTGGGATAAAAGCATTGTTATTTTGATTTTCGTTGGATTCCGTTGGATTTGTATCATGCACGTTTTTATCGTATTTTTTGGTATCAATTCCTTCTTCCAGTTCTTTTGTATACAAATCTCTTCTATAGCTCTTGATTTCGATTTGATTTCCCAAGTTTTCAGCCATCAACAAAAAATCTTTGAATTTTGCCTTTGGATAAAGGTTATGTGCCCAAAGCTGATAGAATTGCGTTATGCTTGATAAATTGTCCAATGTACTATTCTGCTTTGAAATTCTTATCCTTTTGCGTGCATTCTTCATCACATAATCCAAACCCTTTTCTGGATCCAGCAATTTATCCGTATCCAAATTGACCCTTTTTCTAAACGATGGTCTTCCTGATGCAGCAGCCGCAGCAGCCGCAGCAGCTGCGGCCATTGAAGATGCCGATGGATCAGCAACGTTTTCCGTCGGATCCAGATACGCCATATTGATTGTTGGGTCAAAAGAAGTGTTGGGATCATTGTCGTTTACACCATAATCTGCATTCGACTCATTTCCCCTGGTGTCTGTTTGATGCAAAGTTGCTATATATTTCCTACTTTTCTTGGGTTTTTTCAAATCTTCATCTAGATCAAATTCATGCATGTAGTACTGATCAGCATCTGTCATTGTGTGTTGTGTGTTGCTTGTTGGTATTTCTCCACTATGCCTCCACTATCTTTTAGGCCTTTAGGATTAACGAAGATAAGTTGAATTCTATGGATTTACGAAAAACACGAAAAATGTGAAAACGCGTTAAATCATTAGACTAGCGTGTACTCTAAAATCATATAGCTAACCACTTATTTTAATTGGGTATACAATTTCTTAAGGTTGTATAGTGTAGTGGTTATCACTGTCGGTTTTGATCCGACCAACCCCAGTTCGAATCCGGGTACGACCTTTTTTTGGCAATTTTTGTTTTTTTTTTTAACTTTTTTGCAATCACGAGTACCTTTTTCTTTGAAAATTTAGTACTGTGTAACATGGTTTTTTGCACGTGAGATGACGAGGGTTTAATTCTCACATCTCATTCCACTGTTTTCTTTTTTCTTTTTTTTTTTTTGTTCATTAAACTCTTTGACCGCAAAACGCCTCATCAGTCTTGCAGATCAATATACCCCGACCACAGTAAAAACTGTGGTGAAGAAAAAATAGTAATGTTTATAAAGTCATTTACTGTACCATTTTTTGGCTAGTAGGATACCTACAATTCTTAGATGATCTTGGCTTTAACACATAAAGTATGACTTAGATTGCTATGTGTTACACAGTTTTTCACACAGTTTTTTGACAGAATTCTTGTTACATTTTAGATTGGTGATTAGCGATTTAAACGTCCACAGTTTTTTTGTCAGACTCTGCGATGATTTCTTATGCCTTTTCTGCAAATCACATGACTTGTATTTATTATAAATTTTTTTTTTGGTAAATATTTGTTTTATGGAAAAACTGTGTTAAATGTTGCTTCCAGGAACTCTCTCAGCAGAAAGTCATCGGTTCTTTTCACTATTTTTTGTTCACACAGTGGTGATTTAGGTATAATCGCTATGCCCGAGCAGGTTTCTTGAAAAAGTCAAGTTCATTTAAATTGCATATATGATATGATCCACCACAGTAAATCCTGTTCTAACAGCACTATAACCGAATGTTTTTTTTTTTAGTTTTCAAGACGAGTAGATTACAATTGTTTCCACAATCTTGGATGACTCGATAATGAGATAAGAAGAAAACATATATATATATATATATATATGTATATATATATATACAAGGATGCTTTTTACAACCCTTATCTTACACCACTTTGCTTTTCTAAATTAGTAGCAGCAGCAGGAAGATATACAGAGCGACCAGACATCCTTGGAGCATACACTTTCGGGTTTTTCGAATACAAAACAACACTGTCAACATTAACGCAATGTCATGCACTATGAACAACACAAACAGTCTGGCAACAAGCAACACGTATCTTCATAATAACAGCAATATGCAGTCTACTAATAACAATGTGTCTACTGGCAAGAGTACAATGAACAGCAACAACAACAACAACAACAACAACAACAACAACAACAATAATATGTCTCCACAGTTAAACGACGTGGAAGCATGTTCTCCCTCTCTTTCAGCAATGTTGGAATATGAGGCACCTCAGTATTATCAGTGGGAAGAAGACGAAGAAGACATGATTATTGACATGAACGAGTGTTCGGACTTGAAGCCAATTCAATTGAAGGAATACGTTGCTTACACCAGCATGTGTCAGGAATTTGCACTAAAGTTGTGAATACCTAAGTCATGAAAAAAGAAATTGTACCATATATCAATAGGTTTATTATATCACATTTATTATACACAGTATTTAAGAGATTTAGGATAATCTCACTTTTTAAGAATACCAAAATACTTCAGTTTTTCAAGCGTAAAACATTTTTTCTTTTTTTTTTTTTTTTAAATGTTAGACTTGACAGTCTTTTATAGTACTACAAAAAATTAAAGTACAAAGTTACTTTGAACAAATGATTGTGGATATAAATTACAAAATTGAATAAGTCGAAATTAAAGTATTGGGCCTAAATGAATGAATGAATGAAATAGTAATTGGGTTTATGAGTGTCCTTTTGGTTGATGAATCGATAAATGAATATGTGCAAAATGTAATAACATAAAAAACACTATAACAATCACAATAGCAAAGCTCCAATAGCGGCGAATAACCCAAGAGCACCAGCATTACCCCCGTTCATTTTCAACCCAATGTTTTCAGATTGAGAAGTGATGGTGGTGGAGTTCCCCCCATTGGTACCGTTGCACACTTTCCCACCACAGTACTCACTGGAAATCAAAGTGGTGCTGTAAGAGGAAACAGTGGTGGTGCCGTTGCTGTAAGTTGGAGCAACAGTGGTGACGGTAGAGTTGGAGTTGGAATCGGAGTTGGAATCGGAGTTGGAA
>ERZ794936.670-NODE-670-length-14418-cov-6.417322_pt1 | contig 14418 bp, 10 predicted proteins | sample MGYA00511083_ERZ794936 | MGnify/ENA primary metagenome ERZ794936 (study PRJEB30137, sample SAMN04331409) | food metagenome | isolation source: Y2 must sample point D1 replicate A | place: Australia: South Australia | collected 2014 ... | reverse complement strand
CACCTTTGACCCCGAAAGACCTTCGGATTTCGTACGGAAGATACGAGCAACCTGATTGAATCCCGTAACGGCCTTCTCTTTGTCGACCATTGAGATCCATTGAGCTGCATCAGGGAACTGAATGAAACCCCCAAATTCGGCGATGAGACCAACGTTTGGCACATTTTTGAAAATGAGGTCAAGTTCTGACCTTCTCATGATGCTCGCAAAGAAGACGTAGTTGTTTGAATCACTCAAAAGGTTGGCGAGGTTTGTGCCAATTCTCGACAACTCAATGCTGCTTTTGTGTTCACTACTACCGTTGATGCCCAAGCCTCCAAAGTCATCTATGTTGATGATTATCAAGTTTCTCTTTTGTGTGTCTTTCACAAACTTGTGGAAAACCTCTCTTGAAAATGGCTTATTACAAGCAAAGGTTTTGTCTTGATTTCTTTGCCATCCCTCTCGGACGGTGTTCAAGCATAATTTAACCCAATCAAGAGAATCGTGCTTAAGCACAACGTCGTGACAGTTTTCCCACCGTTCTCTTTTCTCGTCATTCGAGATTTGTAGAGCCCTTCCGATTGTCTTGCCAAAACTTGCCACATCCCACGGGTTGATGAGAAAAGCGCCTTTACCTTCGCAGTCGAGAAGATGTGAAGATCCGGTAAATTCGGACAAGACCAATGGCGCCTTCTTTCTTGAGGTTGCAATGATAAATTCGTGACAAGTGAGGTTCAACCCTTCTCTCATAGAGGAGACAATAAAGAGGTCAGCCTCGCATTGCAACGCTAAGTACTGATCAAAGTCAATATCGTGTTGAAGAATGACAACAGGCTGTGCCGCAGACAAATTGTCAGCCATGGAATTGATCCGAGATATGATTTGCAGAACTTCGGCCTCGTAGTCGTCGTCCTTCGCCTCTCCGATAAAGATCTGTACAAGGACAGTAGTCTCAAGACGCTTACGATCGTTCTGAAGGTACTTTTCATAGGCAAGCAATTTTTGTTTGATGCCTCTGAGCTTGTCTGGTTTATCACGAGAGACAATAAGCAATTGATCCTTCCAACGATCACGGATCAATTTGGTCCAACTGCTGACTTCCTCCTTTTTAAGGACGTTCCTCAATTTATCTGCATCAATACCGACCGGAATTGCCTGCACTCTTGTCACTTTACCGCGATAGATAAGGCCAAACTCGTTCAGGTCTGTGAGTAGAAGCCTATTGCAAGTTTGCAAGAAATGCCTCACATACTCTTCGTTTTGAAAGCCGATGCAGTCAGCGCCTAAAAGCCCTTCCAAGAGGGGTTTTCTCTGTGCGAGGCACCTGAACACTTCGGAGGATGGGAAGGACACATGGAGAAAAAAGCCAATCTTTGCGTCGGGGCACTTTTCTCTAATCATGGCGGGTACCAAGAGTAAATGGTAGTCGTGAATCCAGATAACATTATCTGGATGATTGGGGTCCAAGTGGTTTTTCTCCTTCATATATGTCTCCACGATCTTGTCAGCAACCAATTGATTTGCTTGTTTGTAGTAGTGATAAGAATGTTCCTCAAATGCCTTAGACTTTGGGTCATCCGGGATCTGGTAGTGCAAGGTGGGCCACAAAATTTGCTTGCAGAATGATTTGTAGTGGCCCTGGAATGTCATATCGTCGATGGAGACGGATTCACAGTTGTAATCTTCACTCAAATGGTGCGCGATATCATCCAAGACATTCTGGGGAATGAGGTCACTTGGCAGAGACATTGCGCCAATCCACTTGCAATCGTCCACCACTCCCTTTTCGACAGCAAGGCCCACGGCATTGAAAAGGGAGCCATTTCCTCTTTCTGAGCGGACTATTTTCCAGGGAGCACTTTGAAAGATATTTTCATTTCCCAAGACGACGTCCCCTAGATCTTTTCTGGAAAAGCCACCATATGGTGCTAACTTTCCGGTGATTTCATCTTCATCGTCGATGACACTGGCTGTCTCCTCGAAGGGTTCGCGCGAGTTCGAAGTGGCTCGATTCTTGAGTGTTCTGGAGTAATCAAGCTCGTCTCCCTCAATAATTGCTACTGAGCTATTGCTGCGATTCTTATGATCAAAGTCCAAAATTGGCCTTCCATCTAAATTGACACGTTTAGAACCTGCTTCAGCAAATAGAGAGTTAGAGCCGCTTCGACCAGACATCGAGCCACTTCTTCCCGATGACGAGCCACTTCTGGTAAATTTCACACCTGGCATGCCGTCCACAGACTTGCGCTTTTCAATCACGGAACTGCTCACCAATGGAGAGCTGAACCGCGAGCGAGGCTGTACCAATTGCGGCCGCTGAATCTCATGAATTGCATCACCTGAGGAAGATGCCGAGGAGTGATTCTTAAGTTTGGTAAATAACTCGGCCTGGAATTCGTGCTCGTGGTCTTTCTTGCCGACAAACGGTGAAGACCCATTGCTAGGGTGCGGTGAGGATGTCCCAGCACTCAAGGAAGGAAGTATTGAGTTGATTATTCCCAGAGAGTTCGAGTCCAGCGAGTTCTGGAAGTTAAGCTCAGAATTGTTGTGTTCCAACTCAAGCTCGGGGTCTACTAGGTTTTCATCCGTGGAGTTCACCTCAAACTTGACAGTGTAGGGTAAAAAGCTAGATGTTAGTTGAGATGTTTTTTTTTTCGAGAGTAGTGTTATCGCGCTTCAAGAACATACAGAGAGCCAACTATTACTGTCATGTCGAAGATATAGGGCTAGGTAAAGAAAGTTAGTTGGGGAAATGAATCAGTTTAAACGATCTGCTGTGCGGTTGCACCGGGTCGGTAATTATGTAGGAAAAGCTCACACCACTATCCGCGAGACTGCCCCGCTTTGCTATTCTGGTAATTTGCTCAGCGAAGTCTCGCAACGCTTTAAGATTAAAAAATAGACTTCGGGAATGGAATTTTAACCCTTTTGAAATTTCGCTGCCGTGGTCAAACGAACTTGTCGAAGATGGCAACTTTTCGGGGACGGGTAATAGTTGAGTTTTGTATTGGCAAAGCAAGCTTGAGGCAATATAAGTATGTCGGAGAGTTCACATATTTCTCACTATGTTTCCTCTTTCAAAGCAGATTTCAAAGTATTGCAGAACTGGCCTGGTTGTATTGTTGCCGGCCGGACCTCCGTGTTTCAAAGCAATATATATTAGCAACTATTGACAATTAGCTTTGTGGCTTAGAAGGGTTGGTTATGTGAACTGGTATTGAGCCCGCGCACTGGCTTGCGAAATTTGACATCTGTTTAACAGCAAAAGGGTTTGGTATTAAGCCAAGTCACCATTGCACAGTCATCTCATTCGATTAAGAATGTACTTCATGGATTGTCATTGTCACATTGGCGTTGATGGTCACCTTCAGGACCCGGAACTATTGATGAACAGGCTAAGTCAGGAGCCAAGAGCCAGATCTCGTGGGTTTTTCAACGTCATGTCCACGTATCATCTAGATTTAGAATTTCTTTCAACACTTATTGAACTAGACTCAAACAACGTTTTGGTGCCCTACTTTGGCGTTCATCCATGGTATTCTCACTTATTTTCTACTGATCGGCAATTGAGTAAGTCCGATCATTATAAGCTGGTGCTCACAACTGTTCCGGAAGATCTACTTCATATTCTCCCGGACCCAATATACATCGAGGATCACCTCGAGAAAGTCATGAGATTGATAAAGAAATGTGAAGCACTGCAAAAAGCTTATGCTATTGGGGAGATAGGTCTCGATAAACTTTTCCGGATCCCCTCAAACGGCTTCTATGGAAATCAAGAGCACAAATCCGGGGTATCACTTACTGCTGCGAAGGTGCAGATGGACCACCAAAAGATAATATTTCTCAGACAACTTGATTTGGCTGATAAGCTCTCCAAGCCCGTATCAATACATTGCGTCAAAGCACATGGGCCCCTTTTCGATATTTTACATTCATCGTTTCTCAATATTCCGGCTGTCACTCTTCATTCATACACAGGCTCTTCGGATCAAGCCAAGAGATGGAATAAGTCGTTTCTGAAGCAGCAACGTAAACTTTATTTCTCGTTCTCAAACTTCATCAACGGAGAAAAGGACAAAGCACTGCAATTGGCCGAGCTTTTGTTGGTGATTTCAAATGACCAGATTCTTCTCGAGACAGATTCCCCGATCGACCGTTACTTCCTTCACAATCGCGAGGACGAATACTTCGAGCATTTGCACCAGATTCAGGAAAAAGTGTGCGACTTAAAAGGCATGTTCGAAGCAGATTGCAACTCCATGGTGCAACGCAATTCTCTCAGGCTACACGGTTTCTAACTTAAGCGTATATTCGTATATATTTCATGCTATCAACATCCTGCTACCTAAACTTACAATCTAGACTTGATGATGTCAATGAACTCTGGCTTCAAGGAGGCACCGCCAACCAAGAATCCGTCGACATCAGCCTTGTCCTTGAAGTCAACAGCGTTTTTGCCGTTGACGGAACCACCGTACAAGATTCTGACGGCCTCGGCTTGTTCAGCGCCAATGGTCTTAGACAAGTGAGCTCTGATCTCCTTGTGGATGTCCTGAGCATCCTGGGCAGTGGCGGCCAAGCCAGTACCAATAGCCCAGACGGGCTCGTAAGCAATGACGACGTTGGTCCAGTCGGAAACAATCTTGGACACAGCGTCCAATTGTCTGGCGCACACCTCGAGCGTGATGCCAGCCTTCTTCTCCTCTAAGGTCTCACCGATACACAAGATGACGCTAACACCAGACTCCAAAGCAAACTTGGTCTTCTCGGCGATGAACTCGTCGGACTCCTTGATGATCGTTCTTCTCTCAGAGTGGCCGGTCAAGGTCCAGTTGGCGCCCAAGTCCTTCAATTGCTGAGGAGCAATCTCACCTGTGTAGGCACCGGAGGCCTTGCTGAACACGTTTTGAGCAGCGACCTCCACGGTCTTCTGCTTGTTTGCCTCGACCACGAGGGAAAGGTATGGGGCTGGGGGAGCAATCACCACCTCGACGTTCTCGGGCAAGTCGGCCTTGTTCAAGGTGTCGACAATGGCGGTGAGCGACTCCTTAGTGCCGTTCATTTTGAAGTTACCTCCGACGAAAAATTGACGAGCCATTTTTGATATTATTTGTTGTGGGTGAAAAAATAAGAGAGTTGATTTCTTACTGATGTATAAGTTCGGAGTAGGAGTCCGCGGCCATTAAATAGCCTTTTTTTTCTGGTTCCCCAGCATGCATGGCATTTGCGTGGGCCATTCTTCCCCGAGAAATCCCCGGGAAAACGGGCCATTCTCGCGAAAAGCATGCCCCGAGTATGCAATTCCATGCACCACACCCATTTCCTCATAGCACTCAACAACCTACGAAAGAACGGGTCCTCCTCGATGTAGATTTATAGAGAATACTCTTAAATCAGACGCTTTTATCTCTTGCTAGAACGACTACCATAAAAATACTTGGAAAGTGGACATACTTTTTCCTTGTTGTGTTATTGTTATGTGCGCTTATGTCCGCCTACTCGGTCAGGGCCACGAAGCATTTGGCTGCACAGCGTTATGCGCTTAGGATGCCTCGCACGATTAAATCCACGTGCGTTCTCTATTGACAGCAATGCTTTCGAGCAGACATTCAAAAGAAAGTTGAAGTGTTCATATGATTGCACGAGACGTGCAGCGTACAAATTTTTCATTGCATTTTAAAATTACTATAAGATTTGTTTGTAGATTCATGATTGGATCAGCGAATGATCACTGTTGCGCTCTACATACAATGGCACGTTTTCCCGGCTGTTGAAAACGCTATTATCGCCCAAAATCCTGTGACAGTCCAGGTATTTTCCCATAGACTGCTGGTAAAGCTGCTTGATCTCTTGATCCTTCTTCCTGTTTTCCTTGATAGCGTCTCTTTGGGCACGCAAAATGCTGGAGATATCGAGATCCTCGGGGTGGCTCATGTTCGATTTGGTGTTGAATGTCACCTCCTGAGTGAACTCCTTGGCTACCTCTTCGTCAACATCTGAATCGGGCAAGTCGTCCCATTTTCTCAACGGGGTTTTCAACTGGTACGCCTTGTTGGCAACTTGCTTCATGACCAAAAATTGACAATGAGGAATGTTTCGTAGCGACTCAAACTCCTCGTAACTCCATCTAAACCATTTCATGAGAAACACCCTCGCCCAGATTCCGTGCGTGACCAACACAAGCACATTAGGGAACGAATCGTTTTCGAATTTTCGGTATAGCGATTCGTTGAAAGATGCTATTCTATCGTATACGTCTGCTGCGCTCTCGCCGTGCGGAATTCTGAAGAAGAAATGCCCATAGTGAGCTCTTTGCTCCCATATCTGCTCAGTCTCCTCGGGCGTGCTCTGGAAATTTCCGAAATCCTGTTCTCTCATTCGCGTCTCTTCCCTTACACGATAGTCGACGCCGGGTACATCCTTGATGCCCTTGATGATGTCCTCGCACGTTTGTCGTGCTCTCAAATATGGAGACGTGTAGAACATGACACTTCTCGGGTTGACCTCGCCCTTTTCACTTTCCTTGAGCTGGCTGAGAAACTCTTTGAGCACGGCTCCCGCCTGTGTGGCCTGCTCGTGGCCTTGCTCCGTTAGGCAGATCTTGTGGTTCGGAGTGTGGCGATTCACTAGCTTGTCGCAGTTTCCCTCTGACTCTCCATGTCTTACTAAAAGAATGTACTGTATGAGTTAGTCACGGTTGTTTGAAATGTGTGTTTTGAGATAACATACTTTAGGTTTACCCATTTGAATAAATATCAACAGAAAAGAGAGCGACTTTGACTTTGCAGATTATGTTAGGATAAGGGTATGATGACCAATCTGGCCACTTTGGAAGATGCAGGCGCAACGGTCTTATGCTGCGTGCGAAGCCACCGTTTCTTCCAAGCAAAATTGCTCTCAATTTTAAATTAAACTTCGGGAATGCATTTAACTCATAATTGAATGTCTTTGTTTTGTAACTTTACTTCGTTCAAATTTAAAGTAAAATTATTTGAAGGTCATGCTCTTTTTTGAAAAGCTCTATACGCTCGCCGCGGGCGGGCCCTGTGAATCAGCCTATCGTTAGTGCGGCATTAGTGAGCCCCAATAGTCCTTAGCATGTATGCATAGCACATAGCGTAATGACATTCGAAACCAATACAAAAAGTAGCACGTAATTATATATCAGCTTATTATAGAATACATATCCATCCCGTCTAGTTGTGCGCCGTGAGTTTTCTCTCGATGGCAAAGCTCTTGAGCAATTCCTCGTCACACTGCTTCAAGATGTCGTCAGCAAACTCATCGATCGACCTGGAGTGCAATGTGTTGTTGAGTCTTGATGGTCCATTGGGGCCCTTGAAGATGGTCTGCCACTCTTCAGGATCCAATTCGGGCTGGCCCATCTTGGCTCTCTCGTCGTTCTCCGCCTTTCTGTTTTGTTTCCACTGAAGAATTTTCGTGTGTTCTTTTTGCAACTGTCTCTGGTAGTAGTTGAAATTTGTCTGGTCGAAGTTGTACGAGTCCACCTGACTGCACAAGCTTTCCAACAACTGTGTGGTCATGTTCGAGTTCGAGTTGAAAGTTAAGTTTTCGGACTCTCCAACCGCAGGAGTGTCCGCGCTCAGGGCCAAGTACATGTTCACCAAGTGCTGGTTATGAATGTTTATGGTGATCTCATCAAAGATGTTGAAGAAAGACAATTTGTTCTGCTCCAAGTCTCTGGTCTTCCACTTACCCTTGACGTAGGTAGCGAGGAAGTTTTCGGACAAACGCAACGCCTTCAACTCAACCTCTTTGCCGATGGAAGCCATGTTATGGATCAAAATGAATGCGTTTTTGTTCACCAATTGCTGTTGCGCCAAAGCCTCAACCAACTGCGATGTGACGAAGTTACCCGAGATCGTCGACTGGAACCAGCCCTGGAACTCTACGCCTTGGCCCAACGAAGTCAACGCGTCCAAAATTTCTTGCTGGTATTTGTTACCGCTTCTAGAGCGCAAGGAGCCTCCCTCGTACTGGTCAGGGTATGGGAAGGGGTATGCATGTGTAATGTCTACCGCGCCATTGTCGTCCTCAAAGCCCAAAAGGGACCCGGAGTAAAGCGATGGGTAGTTTTCCGAAGTATGTCTGATAAGCGACAACACCACGCTGCCCTCGATGTCGATAGATGTCGCCGTGGGCACCTCGTAGGCCTTGTCTGTTTGTGTGGATGCCATATGTGCTTTGGGTTCAAGGCGTTTACTAAGGCAAAATTTTCACGAGAAAACTTCTCAAGTCAGGCCTGTACATCTCACACAGGAACGGAACCGTCGACTATACCTACTTACGCCTGTCAACCTTCATATTTTATTTCTGATTAAAGAAAGAATATTTGTTTTTTGAAAAAAATGTTGATCTTAATCGCCCTGTATGGGTTTTTTCAGTCTAGAGCGTCCTTGCTCTACATGGGCCCGATGGAGTTGGGGTTTAAAGGAATTGTCTTCCAGTCGCGGTAGATTCCTTAAGCAAATGAATAGACAGAATCTGAACACCTTCACTTAGCTAATATAATTCTTTCGCTTTGAAAAAAAATACTGATCCAAGAAATATTCACTTACTGTCTATTTTTTTCGAGTAATTGTATTTTTCAGGGGTAGAGCATGAAGACTGAGTGGATTGAAATCGACTCGCGATTCTCCTCAGGCCGAACTCCGGCGGGATCAATCATGATTCATTAGCATTGCATCTCTAATTCTTTTGTTTTCTTTGTTTTTTTTTTTCTTGCTCGGTACAAAAGCTTCGGAGTCAAAACTATGTTTTGTTCTTGATTTTTCTCGTGGCTTTCTTTCCAACTTTTAGGGCTAATCGTTTTTGACGACTACTCATTCGTGACTTTTGGTAAAGTTGAAGATACATTATGAATGTCATGCACGCCGCAAAAATTAACTCTTCGTTTAGAAAAACCACACACAAAAATCAGGCTCTCAATGAAATGCCACAATAATGGCTCTGGATATAATTGCTTTTAGCAAGATTCTGGGAAGTTCGAGTTGATTTGAATATTCCCTATATCCTTATCTAGCGAGGCGGAATTGTTACTCACCCGGTGCAACGCCGTGGCCATACGCAGGGCCCAGGGTGTGAGTAAGAAAACTGCGAAAATTTTTTTGATATCGAAATCCACCCCACCATCAACACCACAATGTCCGACCCTGTCAACGAAGTTGCTGAGCAAGTCGCCAAGACATACTTGGACGATGTCACTGGAGAGCAAGTGTCCAAGAGCGAGTTGAAGAAGAGACAAAAGACCAGGCAAATTGAGGCCAAGAAGGCCGAGAAGGCCAAGAACAACGTGAACAAGCAGCCCAAGAAGAAGGACATCATGGCCGACTTGAACCCTAACCAGTACTACGACATCAGATCGCGTCAAATTGACGAGTTCAGAAAGGCCAACGAGAAGGATACCGCCGCGTTGAACCCATACCCACACAAGTTCCACCGCACTTTGACCGTGCCTGAGTTTGTCAAGAAGTACGAGTCTTTGGCCAGAGGTGAAACCCTCAATGAGGAGCAGGTCAAGATCACAGGCAGAATCATGACCAAGAGAGAGGCCGGCTCCAAATTGCGTTTCTACGTGTTGAAGGGTGACGGTATCCAGGTGCAGGTGATGGCCCAGGCACAGGATGCCGAGTCCTTCGAGACATACGAGAAGGAGCACGACAACTTGAGAAGAGGTGACATCATTGGTGTTACTGGCTACCCAGGCAGAACCGCGCCTGCAAAGGGTGGTGAAGGTGAGCTTTCCGTTTTTGCTGCCTCTATCGAGTTGTTGACTCCATGTTTGCACATGTTGCCCACGGAGCACTTCGGATTCAAGGACCAAGAGAACAGATACAGAAAGAGATACTTGGACTTGATTGTCAATGATGACGTGAGAGAGCGTTTCAAGGTGAGATCTGCCATCATTTCGTACATTCGTCGTTTCTTGGACAACAGGGACTTTATTGAGGTTGAGACCCCAATTTTGAATGTCATCGCTGGTGGTGCCACTGCCAAGCCGTTCATCACTCACCACAACGACTTGGACATGCAGATGTACATGAGAATTGCCCCAGAGTTGTTTTTGAAGGAGTTGGTTGTTGGTGGTATGGACAGAGTCTACGAGATCGGACGTCAATTTAGAAACGAAGGTATCGACATGACACACAACCCCGAGTTCACCACTTGTGAGTTCTACCAGGCTTACGCGGACGTGTACGACTTGATGGACATGACTGAGGTGATGTTTTCGGAGATGGTTAAGGAGATCACTGGCGACTACAAGGTCACATACCACCCAGACGGCCCTGAGGGTGAGGCCTTGACCTTGGATTTTGCTAGACCATGGAAGAGAGTCAACATGATTGAGGAGTTGGAGAAGGTCTACAACGTGAAGTTTCCACCAGGAGACGAGTTACACACGGAGGAGACTGGCAAGTTCTTGAAGCAGATCTTGATCGACAACAAGCTCGACTGCACGCCGCCCTTGACCAACGCCAGAATGTTGGACAAGTTGGTGGGCGAGCTCGAGGATGCCTCGATCAACCCTACCTTCATCTTTGGTCACCCACAGATGATGTCGCCATTGGCCAAGAAGGACAGAAACATCCCTGGTTTGTGTGAGAGATTCGAGGTCTTTGTCGCCACCAAGGAGATTTGTAACGCATACACGGAGTTGAACGACCCATTTGACCAGAGAGCCAGATTCGAGGAACAGGCCAGACAGAAGGCTCAGGGTGACGACGAGGCCCAGATGGTGGATGAGACTTTCTGCAATGCCTTGGAGTACGGTTTGCCGCCTACTGCCGGATGGGGCTGTGGTATCGATAGATTGGCCATGTTCTTGACCAACTCGAACACCATCAGAGAGGTGTTATTATTCCCAACCTTGAAGCCAGATGCTTTGGTCAAGGGCGAGGATACCTCCTCTGCCTAAGTGCATCACCGTGTCAGGTGAATTGATCATACTTTCTCGTTTGGTAATATACAATTTTTATCATTTGCTTACTAAATCCCCCTTCCTCTTCATTTCCAACGCCTTCTTGTATGGGGGCGCCGTTGGCATCTGCACCGGCTGCAAGTTTCGCTGTTCGGCACTGGAGTTCAACGTGTACGTCGCGTCAGAGTCGCCGTCGTTCAAGTCACCACAAGAGATAAACTTGGCGATCGATCTTTCCTCGTCATAGGGAAACTCCATGTTCTCCATGATGTAGCTTTTGCCAATGTCCGCATCTTCGAAGAACTCCTCTGTCGATTTTGTCAAATCAAGCTTTGGGTTCCAGCCGGGCCTTGGTCTATAACCTGTACAAACGATGAAAGCTTCAAGCGAAGTGCCACGAGAGGAACGAGGCTTGGCACAAACAACTTTTTCAAATAGATAGCCAAACTGACTGTATAATAGATCGATATCCCTGCCTCTAAAAATCTTGGCAACAAATGTTCCGCCGGGCCTCAATATGCAGCAAGTAAGCTGCAAAGCACACAAAACTAGTTGCGCTTGGATGTATTCGTCCAAGTCATGAAGACCAGTAACGTCTGGGGCGCCATCGCTGCAAACAAAGTCTGCTGATTCTCCACCGAACAAATCAAGAATCTTTTGGAGTGTCTTAGGGTGTGTGATGTCTGCCTGAAGACACGTGACACCCTCTATGGGCATCATGGGTTGTAAGTCCACTGCCACAATCTTTGCCTCGTCACCATTTTTGTTCAATTCTTTACTTAAGACTTGCGACCACGAGCCTGGTGCTGCGCATAGGTCCACGACCCTCTTCACGCCTGAAAAAATATTGAACTCTTCATTAATTTGTAGGAGCTTAAATGCAGATCTTGCACGGTAGCCTTCTTCCTTGGCCCTCCTGTAGTAAAGATCTCTCTTATCTTTGCTCGCCTTCCCCATTTAGTTTCGTTGATCCGACAAAGTACTTCCAGATGCGAGGAGAGAAGAGCATTCGCATGCACGTCGCGCTAAGACTTACGTGAGATTTGGAGTGAGATTGATCCTAAGAAAGGCTTCGTCACCACATTTTTGTCGAAAAAAGAAAAAAAAAGAAGAAAAACAGCAACTACTCGAAAACGTTTGTTTTCACCAGGTGTAGCCTGCAAAGGAAACCAACCAAAGCTTTGACTATGTTGACCACCTTTTCCTTGGTTGTCTCACGTGACGCGACTTGGGCACTGCAGACTAAAATTTTCGCTACCACGCTAATCACTAACGGATCTTACAATCTGTATAGCATAGACGACAGATGCTTACTACATACTTGAAAGGATCTCGAGTGTCGTCCAGATCACTCATCACGAGTGCGCGTCTATTTGGCGCTGAGAAACGCTCAGCCAAAAAGTTTTCAACGCCGCAAGAGTTGGTGGAAAAGAGAAAAGCCGAGGAGCTAGAGAGCCAACAATTCAGCGAGAACCTTCTCAACAAGAAATTCGAGTTTGAACCCAAGATTTTGCAGCCAAATGTGACGAACGATGTCACAAAGAGACCGCTCCCGATCAATGTTGAGTTGTTGAAGTACAAGCCTTTGAAATTAACCCCCACACATGGGCATAAAGTGGCCGAAATCAAATTTAGCGGCTACGAAGAACTTGAAGTGCTAAGAATGGCGGAGTTCTCTGCAAGAGCCGCATTCTATTTGGGCATACCCGCCTCTGATATTGAAAAAATAAAGACAGAGAAGAAGTTGTACACAGTCATCAGATCTCCATTCGCACAGGCGAAGTCGAAAGAGAACTTTTTCAGAACTACTTACAAGCGTAAGTTGGTGGTATACGATGCTAACCCGGAAGTTGTTGACTTGTGGTTGTCATACATCAACAACTACGCCCCCGAGAGCATCAGTCGCCAGGCGCTGGTGTTTACCCGTGAATCTCTCGATTTCGCCGAAACTATGAGCAAATTGGGTGCTGAAGAGATTTCGTTACCTCAGGCTTACCAAAATAACATGGACGATCCAGTAGGTAAAAAGGTCCAGGAACTTTTGGGATCTGACGCATTCAAGGAGTCTATGAAGGGGAGCAATTAGTGTCGATTTGGGCTTGTACATAATAATGATTAGAGAGAAAAACACATCTTATGCAGTCTAACCGTATAGGTCTCTATCCTCCTCTTCATCCTCCTCATCTTCCTCACGTGCAAGTCTAAGTTCTTCATCTAAGCGCGCTTTACGAGCTTTTCTCGCATCGTGAACGTTGAATCGGCACATAGGACAAGTCGAGTTAACCTTGAGCCACGGTGCAATGCAGTCCATGTCGAAAATATGTTGTTTTGCTGAACTTACATTTGTGTTGCACGGAAGTTTCACGATCAAAGGGTAATCATTGTCCACAAACTTGTTGGTGCAGATCGGACAATCTGCCGAATCTGGTAGACTTCCCAAATCCACTCTCTCAAGAGAATCTAGAAATGCATCGTCAACACCAACAGTCAGGCTAGGCTCCCCAAGAACGTCCAAATTCTGCAAAAATCGTTGAATCACCTCTGAATTCTCCTCCTCGCTCATCAATCGCAAGGCATTTTCGAAAATTTGCCTGCCACTCAAGATTTCATGCTCTGTATCGACTGTCGTTGTGAGGAAGGAGTCAATGGCACTGGAAAGCGTGTGGTATTGCCTCCGGGTGTCATCTCGCGAATTGATACTTTCACTACCATTGAGATTATGATCCGCTGTTGTTGTTAGTTAAGGTAATTTCAGAGAGTGACGGCACTTGAAGATTATAATTCGAAAAGTCATACATTCGTAAGTTGACATAACTGGAATTGGTATTTATTCCTTGCACCCGCCTCTCAATTTGTGCATGTATGCGTCTGCAGCATGCACACCGCAGTGAACTCACCAGACATGCCTGCAACAAAGGCTAACTCACAATAGACGTTCTTGCTCACGTTTTTTTTTTATTTGTTTCACTTGATACATCTTAAACATAATCCACCCATGATCCGCTCAAACTTCTAGCACTAGAATATGTAATAGAGCACGAAAAAGTCAGGATACTCCTCAATAAACGAGCATCCTTCGAAATCGATCAACCTCTGATCACGAATGGCAAAATTTGATTGCAGTCAAGCAATAGTGTTCAGTCCTTGGCAGCGGGAAAGTTTGGGTTCTTCCTGCTAATTTCATCTGCACAAAAGAGGAGAATAGTACAATGTTATATGTAAAAAGATGCAACATGAATAACCAAGGGTATCTTTCCTTCTCTCTGTCTCGAGCACAAAGAAGCTCACTTGAGATAGTATCATCGAGTATAAAAGGCATTCGATCACGGCGTTTGCTCAACTTCGAGAGAATATTTTACTGCTTCATTATGAATCTGTACATCTTATTTTCTTTGATTGCAACCCTTGTGATATCTGTACCAGTCGAGCTTCCAGCAATCGATGACAGGCTCGACTCACTCATGGTCTTTATTGAAGGAGCTTATCGCCCTAAT
>ERZ794936.669-NODE-669-length-14422-cov-33.031391_pt1 | contig 14422 bp, 9 predicted proteins | sample MGYA00511083_ERZ794936 | MGnify/ENA primary metagenome ERZ794936 (study PRJEB30137, sample SAMN04331409) | food metagenome | isolation source: Y2 must sample point D1 replicate A | place: Australia: South Australia | collected 2014 ... | reverse complement strand
CATCTGCACTACCATTAGATAGGAGCATATGCAAACGTTGGGTGAAGTCAAAATACAACTCATCCTTTTTATTAATTAAAAAAAGCTCAAACACAAAGTGCGCCGAGTGAGAGAAAAAAAAAAAAAAAAAAACAAAGCTGGCACCACTTCTGAGTTTCGTTCATTTAGCAATTTTACGAAACCGGAATGAATAAATATCAACTACAGGAAAGACCAATTTATCAAAATTGATTTATAATGTACAAAATAATATATAGTCTTTTATCAAACAGCTTGTGCATATGTGTGAGATCACAGATTCCAGCATTATCCTAAAAAAAAGTTAAAAACAATGGAAAAAAAAAAAAAGATTTTAACGGTAATCAGTTTTCCCATTACCTCTCTTACCACTCATCAAATGTTTAGGCAAAGCTGCAGTAGCATGTCTATCAGCTTCACCAATTTTGGCTTGTCTATTTCTTTCTCTTCTTTGTAATTTAAGAACCCTTTCAGCTTTCGATCTCATTGCTCCGTCAGCAACACCGTCCAAAGATCTATCAGATTGTGTCAACGTACCACCATTGGAACCAGCTTGGGCTAAAGAAGCCGAGCTTGCATTCAAAACAACGTCAGCACCAGTTTCGACATATCTGTTTTTGATTTGGGCATCATTTTGTTTATCTTGCAAGGTGGCCATATCGTGACCCAATGAGTCCATATGTTTTTCCATTTCGCTAAAAGATTTGGCCAGTTTAGATCTTGGCATAACACCTCTGTTTTTCAAAGCTTTTCTGTTTCTTGAAGAAATAATCATCTTCTTTTGTTTATCCTTGATCCATCTAGCTTTTTCTTTAATTTCAGCAGTTTCCGCGGCAGAGTAACCTTTGAAAGATTCACCACTCATACCCATGTCTTCATCACCTTCAGCGTCTTCGTTGTCGCTGTCATAGAAACCCTCTTGTTCCAATTTTTCTTCTTCTTCTTCAAGAGCTTGCAATTTGGCAGCAATTTCTGGATCCAAGAAATCATAAACGTTTTTACCATCCATGATTTCAGGCATAACATCATTTTTCCAGTCATCGTCTTCCAATAAATATTTGTCTTTCATGTTTAAGTTGTAAACACCGGCACCACCGTTTTCAGCTTCAATATCTCTAGCTAGCAATCTTCTGTTTGGATCCAATGGATCGTATTTTGCCAAATTTTGAACAGATTCGGGAATGTATGGTTTTCTTTCAATGTCATCTCTTTGTTGAGGTCTGGACACATGGATTTTGTTCAAAACATTGTTGACTCTAGATGTAGATTTCAATTTGTTTTCAATTCTTGCAGTCAATAGTTTTTCACAAGCTTTGTTTCTAACTTCCATAACGTTGTCTTCTTGAACACAAGAGGTGGTCATGACTTCAACGCCTTGTGCTTCGACAACGGTTTGCAACATAGCGCTTCTTTCTTCGTCCAAATCTTCTGGTCTAATGATATCGGTTTTGTTGATAACAACCAAAACGGATTTGTTGGCAAACAAAGGTTTGATAGAGTGAAACAACTTGACTTGGGCTTCAATAGTGAAACCACATTGTTCGGACAAATCCATGAAATACAAAACACAGGATCTCAAATGAGCAATAGCGTAAATAGATTGCATTTCAATGTTGTTCATCTCTTCTGTTGGTCTATCCAAGATACCTGGAGTATCAATAGCTTGGAATCTCAGGTATTTGTAGTCAAAATGCCCAACGTATAAAGATTTGGTGGTGAACGCATATGGTTGAACTTCAACATCTGCCTTGGTGATGGCTCTTAAGAAAGAAGATTTACCAACATTTGGATAACCACAGATGACCAAAGTTCTTGTGTTTGGATCAATACTTGGCAATCTTCCCAAATGTTGTCTGACTTGTTCCAAATATTGCAATGGATCTTTCAATTTTTTCACAATAGTGGCCATTCTACCCAAAGCGGCTCTTTTCAATTGTTTACATTGAAACAAAGATTGACCGAATTTGATCAATCTAACGTAATCTCTGGCAACTTGTTCAATCAAAGTTTTGGCTCTTGAAACAGCAGCTAAAGAAATTTTGTAGTGATTTTTTTCATACAAAGTATCCATCAAATCTCTATGGAACGGATGGACATCGTTGATGTTTGGGAATCCCTTGATCACATCTTCAAATTTTTCATCAAAACCTTCAGCAGTAAATTTGACTTTTCTCATGTAAAAAGCCCTAATTCTGGTAATTTTAAACCCAGGTCTAATGACAGTAGGAGTCTTTCTTTGGGTTCTGTTCAAAACGATATCCAACAAATCATTGGCTGGGGGAACAGTTGGGATGTCTTTCCACGACAATTGCATTTTTGGTGTTTATTTGGTGTGTGAGGTGGAGTTTACGGTGTTTTCCTTGTTTGTTCTGAAACCAAACAGATATGTAACAATGAAACTTGCTTGTTTGTGCAATAAAATATCTATCTTTGGAAAGCAAAGACAAGAAATAGAGTTGGAAATGAGGATAAGAGTTCTCTGATGCTCAACACCTGTAAATATTACTATTCGTATCTTACAACGAATCTGAGAGAAAAAAAAGAAAAAGAAATCATACAAACTAGAGTATACTCTTTACTTGATAAACTCTTGTAAGGTCTAAAGACTAATCAATGATCGATGGGCCTTCAAACTATAAAAGACTAACAAAAAAAAAAAAAAACGAAAAAAAAAAAAGAAAAGAAAAAAGAAATGTTGGCGATTTGAAGCGATGCCCATTGTCACGTGCATTAATTATTATTTTCTGACGTTCATGCGTCAGAGTAGTATCACGTGTAGAGTTTTTTTTGGGTTTTTTTGGGTTTTTTTAACTTCTATTGCCGTTTTTGTGTTGGTGTTTCGGTCTTTTGATTTGAAGCCAGAAGATCTGTTTTCTACTTTCAGTGTTAAGAGTGAAACATTTCCACTTGTTAAGGCTATAAGCCCATAATTCCCTTTTCATTGGGTAGGTAAAAAGAATGCCAAAATCAAAAAAAAAAAAAAAAACAGGCTAAAGCTTTCAAGACTCTATTGAACAAGTCAAACAAAGGTTCACCAAACAAGCAACTTTTTTTTTTTTTGTCAACACTCCACGCACATAGATTTACAAAATAATGAGCGTCGCCCCACCAAAAAACCAAAAAGTCAAACAAGTTTCTCCGGAAACTCCTTTGAACATTGCGAAAAACTTGAGAACACACAAGGAACTTAAGCAAAGAAAAGGTTTACTCCAAGGCAATCAAGTTGATTTTTTCAGATACAAAAGATTTATCAGAGCTTTGAAGTCTCCTGAATACACGAAATTGAGCCAAAAGGATCCTGTAATGTACCCTGAAATCCAGACAGAAGACGATGCCAAGGCATGTGTTATTCTTTTGATCAAAGCACAAATACTTTATCCCGTCATCAAACTGCACAGCGACGAATTGAAAGAGCACGGATTGCTGCCTAACAAAGAGTTCCCACAATTGATTATTAGTAACAAAGCTGCTTTGCAAGATGATGACTATTATGTTTGGAATTACAACAAAAAATCAATAAGTTTTTACTTGAAAGCCATCGGTGTTGTCAGCGCTATATTTGCATTGGTTTGCTACCCATTGTGGCCTTTGAAAATGAGAATCGGTGTGTACTATTTATCTTACGCAGCCTTGGGTTTGGTTGTTGCATTTTTCGGACTGGCGATTTTGAGGCTAATTTTGTATCTAATCACCTTGCCTTTGTTTAGTGGCAAAGGTGGGTTTTGGATATTTCCGAATTTGTTTGAAGACTGCGGTGTAATGGAGAGTTTCAAGCCATTCTATGGGTTTGGTGAAAGTCAATGTTACAGTTTTGTTAAGAAGCAAGCCAGAAAGCAAAGAAAAGCTAAAAGAGCTGCACAAAAGGAAGAAACAGAAGATACAACAGCTCCTAAAGCCGCATCAACAACAGCTCTTGAAAAGAAGAAACCAGTCACCTCTTCGATTAAAAAAATCGAGGACATTCCGGAGTAATTTTCTGTTCCCCATAGTTTAGAGCTATAAAAAAAAAGTATATATGATAATCACTTGCAAATTGGTGGAAATATTGGTTTGGATAATAATAATAAAAAACAAAGAAACTCAGCCTGCATTAATGTCTCAATCTTTAAGACACTCTTTTCTTACCCTTTTTCACAACATTTAGTGTCTTGTTTGCGTGTTGAGAAAGGTACCCTGTCGATGATATTACTTTTATAAGCGTTGTTTTTTGTGTTGTTTTTTTTTTTTCCGCTTTTTTTCAAGGCGCTATCTCGGTCATAAAGTGATGATCCGTCAAGTTGAGAGTACTCTTGTGTTACCTCTGGTGTGAAAACTAGTTAATACCTTTCTAGGCTCTTTTTTTGCTCCTTTCTTGGTGAACCCCATAGCTTTCGCAACCAACAAGCTCAGCAAGCTTTGAAGTCAGGTAATCTAGATATGTCAAACAGCGTGCAGTACTCCAACGGTGATTTCTTCTTCAATGAAGGGGATAATGACCATAGCAATAACGGCAGGATAAATCAATATGTTTTCAATGAGAATAGGATGAAGTTGCTTATGCAGGTCAAAAAAGCCTCAAGCATATTGGATCAGTTGAACAACAGAAACGGTGCTCCCAGTTTAGAGGCCGGTGGGACACAGAAAAGTATACCTATAAACTGTTCTTTATCCGATTTGGAAATATTACAGTTGAATCTACAACTTGATAATCACAAAAGAACAAAGATCATGGACTTGATAGATGTTCCTGCAGCGAAAAATGGGAAAGAAAGCAGTCCCTCATTAGACACTATAGGATCCAATGATTTGACATCTACATTGTTCGATAAGCAAGTCCAACAAGCAAAACAACACCTGGTAAGTCTTGAAAAAAGAGTTATGGATTCCAACTCAAAAGTGTTTATTACCGGTGATTTGAACAGTGGGAAATCTAGTTTGTGTAACGCTTTATTGAAAAGACACGTTTTACCCACAGATCAGCTACCTTGCACTAATGTGTTTGTAGAGGTGCTTGACACTCATTTTAATAAAAACAAGCAAGAGGAAGTACATGCAATTCCTCTGAGCAAAGCGGATAATGTGAGTAAAGCTATAAAAGTTTATAATCAACACGATTTGACTTCTTACGAGCTTTTCAAGTTGGGTGACTTGGAGGATCTAGTTACAAGAAACGACAAGTGGTCGTTAATCGTGGTATACTTGAACGACTCACAACCTGGTGAAAAGGAAAAGTCTTTGCTTCATAACGGAATTGCTGATATTGCGTTGATTGACTCACCGGGCTTGAATATGGATGACCTTAAAACTACAGAAGTTTTCAGTAGAGAAGAGGAAATTGATTTGGTTGTGTTTGTTGTCAGTGCAGAAAACCAGCTTACCTTAAGTGGGAAAGACTTTGTTACCAAATCGTCTAAAGAAAAGCAGTTTATCTTTTTTGTTGTCAACAAGTTTAATGCTATCAAAAACAAGGAGCGCTGCAAACAGTTGATCTTATCCCAAATCAAAGATTTGTCTCCATTGACCTACAAACAAAGCGATGATTTTGTTCACTTTGTGTCAAGCGAAGACAACCTACCATCGGAAAAGGACAATGGTAACGGCGATGATGACCATCGTGACGACGGTCAAGATCCGGATTTTGAAAATTTGAGAGAAAGCTTGAAAAACTTTGTTTTGAAGAAAAGATCCATATCGAAATTATTGCCGGCACACACATATTTGAGTAAACTTCTACATGATATTTACTTAATTTCAAAACACAACAAAAACATTTGTCAAGAGCAATACGATGATGTGGCAAAGACTTTGAAGGAGTTGAAACCGATGGTGACAAGCCTTGAGAAGGAATCCACCAGTAAATCTCGGAAAGCTGACCTGCTTGTTGAGAAAACCATAAACGAAATTTACGACACAACAAGGCAAAACATCAACAAGAGCATAGAAGAGACTGTTTTCCCCGTATACACCGGGATATCTGAGATGTTTGAATACATCAATGACACCATCAAAGCCATAAAGTCAAACATTGTTGAAAGTGTTAATATCAGTGAGCGTTTTGCTAAAGAACAAATTGACACCACAGTTCAAGAGGTTTACCAACTGGCTGAAATCTTGCCAGCAGATAGACCTGTTTTTAACAAGGACTTGATGTTTCAGCAAAGAAGACACATGTTGAGCAAGCAGTTTGATGTCTCTTTTGAGACCAAAGATCTTTTCCAGCCTTCATGGGGAGGCTTTGTCAATTTTTTGCAATGGGGTGCTTCCGTCGATGAAAACGCTAAGCTGGACTCTTATGCCGGCAATGTCAACAAATATTTCAAAAATCCGTCCTTAATTTTTAATTCGAAAATCCCAAGTTTATTAGTTTATTCGTTAGGAGGGGCCAAATTGATTGTCAACGTTTTAATGTACGGCGCAAGTCTGTTTTCTTGGTCAGCAATGAAAAATATTGGAAGCACAGTGGTATTGATTGGAGGTTCTTTAGGATGCGCCTATTTGATCAACGATTTGCCAAGAGCTTTGCCTCAAAACTTGATTGAAAAATACAAAGGTGTGCTAGAAGCATTAGATTACGCGCATGCTAATTCTTCCAGAGTTGCCAAAGTTTGTAGACAAGTTTTGAAAACACCAGCCTCCGAAATCACCAAGAAATTTGATGAAAAATTGATCAATATGAACCAAAAAAAATTTGAGCTTAATGAAAAAATGGTTTTTTACAAAAGAAACCTGACGTTTTTTGATGAGTTGAAAAACAAAGCTTCCAAACAAAGCGCTGAATTGAACACCATCAACCTTGATGTCGAATGATTCCTTATGTTGGCTCGATGGGAACTTTCTTTTGTAAATAATTAGTACTATGTATTGGGCCTTTCTTGTCCATAGAAAACTTCATATTCCTTTGCATTTCCCAAACTTTCGAAACTTGTTTAAACAATTCAAATTTTTGCAAGATTTTGTTGTTTATTTTTTGTTTTGGGTAGTTACATCTTCGTGTAGAAAGGTCCTTTCGTGAAACGTATATTATCTAGAACTTAAAAGTAAACAATTTTTAGCTTTATCGAGCAAATGTTATTGTTTTCAGTTGAAATAACTTTATTTAGCTGTTTACGATCAAGATATAATTTCACAAAGTCAAATTTAGTTTGCTCAAATGCAGGCGGCTTTTTAAACGAACATCGCCTGAAACACTTGAATCAAATGTTATGTTTGGTTAACCGTTGCAGACACTATAAGAAAGTTAATGGTGGTTGTTACTTGAAAGCTTTGCAATTTTGCAAGAGGTGTATAAAGCAGCCCTAGACAATATTATAAAGTTTCTCCCAGTTGGTCTTTGCAATATACGATTTCAAATTATCTACTGGTTGCCGTTGCGATCGGTTCAGTTCTCAGGTTTGTTCCGTGGAAGACACGGCTTGCAAAAAAAAAAAAACAAAAAAAAACAAAAACACAAAGGCAAATAATTAAGCGTTTCTGTTCCGTCCGTTATTTGGAAGATTTTCTTGTTCCGCAAAAATCAGACCGATAAAGAGAGTATAAAAAGCTCACTTTTAATATTAGATCAATTTGCAAATATTTTTCAAGGGTTGTTGAAATTTTGGTTTCAGCGTTTGATCTTCAAGCTTCGGAAAGTCTAAATCAAATGACCATTAAACATATTAGTGTCTAAACTAAAGAGTAAAAACCACTATCAAAAAACAAAACAAAAAAAAACATGGCGCCAATGAGCTTACCTATTTTAAACCCATTACACTGGGGATACAACGGAACTGTCAAACATGTCAAGAGCAACAGTATGGTGGAACTAGATTTACAAAATGGTGATAAAATCAAGTTTGACGAGTTTGTGAAAAAGTATGTACCGGGTGTCGACGACAATGCACACTTCAAACTGAACCCAAAACTCTTTACTGGTTATCTTCAAAGTATGTACTTGACAGCTGGGGATTTTTCAAAATCGTTCCAAGTTTTCTATGGAAGAGAGATATTCAAGTTCAAAGACGGTGGTGTTGCAAGCTGTGATTATGTGATGAATGATGTTTGGGACAAAAAATATTTCTCTGAGGGGAAATACGACAAGGAAGCGTTTAAGAAAGACGAAGCCGCTACGCATTTGGAAGGGTGGCCAAGACTGCATCCAAGAACCAGACATTTGACCGAAGAAGAGTTGGATCAAGTGAATGGGGAACACGAGAAACCATTGCTGATTATCATGCATGGTTTGTGTGGAGGTAGTTTTGAGGCTATTATCAGATCTCTATGTGACAAGATGGATTTGAATAAGTTTCAAGTGGTAGTTTTGAATACTAGAGGCTGTGCCAGAACAAAAATCACCACCAAACAATTGTTTTCAGCTTACGCGACTGGTGACTTGAGAGAATTGATTGACTCCAAGTTGAGCAAGAATCCAAGCAGACACATTTACACAGCCGGGTTCTCGTTTGGGTCAACGATCTTGTCGAATTTCCTGGGCGAAGAAGGAGCTAATTGCAAAGTCAAAGCAGCTGCAACTTTGTGTAACCCATGGGACTTGGTTCACTCTTCTGAAAAGATGACTTTTGATTTTTGGAGCTCCAGAATGTTTTCTAAAGCCGTTTCTCAATTTTTGGTAAGAACCGTTGAAGTCAACATGAATGCTTTAGAGCAACCAGAGGACGTTAACAATGAAGTCGAAGAAGAAATCAGTCACCACAAGCCATCAACACATGTCTTTACAAGATCTAACTTGAAAAAAGCCAAGAAGTTTTCCACAACAGTCGAATTTGATCAAACGTTTACCGCTCCATCTCTTGGATTTCCTTCAGCCTTGGAATATTATGACGCAGCTGGATCAATCAACAGATTGCCTTCTATTAAAGTGCCTTTGTTGGCTATCAATGCAGAAGACGATCCTGTTGTTGGTACCACAAACGAAAAGTTGACGAGCGCGGTGGAAGGAAACCCAAACGTGCTTTACTGTTCTACGGATTTAGGTGGTCATTTGTCTTACTTGGATAAAAATAATGATACCTGGGCCACAAGACAAATGGCTCACTTTTTCGAAAAGTTTGAAGATGTAGTAAATTAAGAAACTAGATCGAGAAAATTAAAAAAAAAAAAAAAAAAAAAAGATAAAATGAATTGAATTTTGTATAATTATAAAACGAAGTAAATAGCATGAATTTTTTTTAGATCAGTATTTTGAAAAAAAAAACAGCACAAAAAACGTGAGTTCAGTTGTCATTTGACCGTCTCAAATTAATGACCACCCTCACCTCTTGCGTTTTTCCACGCTGCATTCCCACTCACTCTTCCCAAAGGAGCAGTTGACGTTTTTGTTACAACCTCTTCTCCTTCTAGCTCCAGAAGCTCTAACTGGTCTCGACACCCTAGCTTATATAATTCATCAGCGCTCAGGCCATTTCTCAGCGATTTGGTCAACTCAAAAAGAAGAAAGGACAAGTCCGCTTCTTCGATCTCTGTTCTTGGTAAAGCGTTGTCTTTAACAACAATGTATTTCGCACTCACATCTGCTACTGCATCGTTCCCAAATGCAAAGCAGTACGACATTTTTTTGTTCCAGTTTTTAGAATAGATGTAAGGCTGGTCATAGGATTTCTCGCAAGAATCCAAATGAATCCACCGTTTTTCTTTGTCATTGTAGTACTCAGACCAAACATGATCCTCTCTATTCCATATATATCTGGAAGTAATCCCAAAACTTTTCAAAAGGAACAGGAACATATTGGCCCATTCCCCACATCTCCCTGTCTTCGTTTTTAACAACATATAGGGAGAATTGTATCTTGGGAACCTGGTTATGGTTTGACATTTAGTGCATTGATAGACTTCAACAAGTGATAAAAGGCGGTCTTTGCTTTGCTCTTCAGGAGTCGGTCTATCAGCAGATTTAAATTGCTGGTTTGAATTGTTTCCACACTGTGTGCAGTTTGGCTGATTGGTCCAGGTGAAAAAATCCTCTTTGAAATACCTCAAAAGCTCCTTTACCAAAGCTTTCTCGTAATCTTGCTCGCTTTCCTCGTTCTTGTCCACGTTGGAATAAATCAAATCAAGATCAATTGTGTCCATTACAGCAGTAAATATATTGGGGTCAGCGTCATACTTGAAACAATTTTCCTTGTGCAAACCGTCTATTTGCTGGGCAAACCTGTTGTTAGACATAAGTTGATGAAGCCGATAAGAGTCTGCTTGCTCCTGGTATTTCCCAATGATAAGATTTTTATATTTGCCTAAAAGCTGGGCGGCCATTTCAGCTATCGAATGTGAAGGTTCAGTGGAGCTCATGATGTGTTTAAAATGTCTGTCTGTTGGGTGGGTGGATTTTTTACGTTGATGACACTAGGTTGTTGATATACCGAAGCGTGCCGATAATGAGATGAGGTTGTTCAAAATGTGTACTCCTTGATTTACCTTTTAAAGGAGGCTTTTCGACAAGGTAGAGCAAATTCTGCATGAGAGCAGGAACGCTCCCCTTCCCCCTTAACGCCAAAAAATAGTAGCCAGCATATCACGTGAGTACGAGCGCTGTAAAAACCGAATAGATTTCAGCTTCGGAATAATTTGTTGAATCTGAACAAACGCTGATGTATTTTGTTTGATCAACACGCGAAAATATTGAAAAGAGCACTGAAAGCTCAATACCAATCAGAAAAGAATGCCATCAAGGAGAGAAGTCGGGTTGCTCGTTTTGCTAGCAACGTATTTTTCAGTGGCGTTTGTGTGCCTGTTTTTCCATTACACCAGCAACAAAGAGATCTTTTCTTTGTTTGTCTTGAGCGTGCCATGTCTTTTCTGGGTATGGAAAGTCGTTTCTTGGTGCGGCTACCAGTTATTCATCAACCACAAGTAGATTTACAGTTTGCGAGAAATATACATGCTTAAAAAGGTAAAACATTGCGCCTATTTACAAGAATGAGAGGGAAAAAAAAAACCCCTCCACCTCAACTATGTGCCATAAAACCAGGAATTTGTTTTTGATTTCAATCTACTTTAATAACATGGACTTTTGATTTTCCCACTCTCAAAATCAAAACTCTCCCTTCAATCAAGTACGGGGACAGATCAGAAACGTCTTTTGTCGGTCTGAACTTGTTTGGCCCCAGGTATATCGAAGACTGCTTCAATTTTCTAATCACTTCTGATCTAGAGCAGTTTTCAATTGAAGAGACAACTTCGATCAATGTTTGAGATTTGTCTTTTTTGATGAGTTTCCCACCAGACTCAAACAGCTTGATGATATCTGTTGCAGTCATTTCGATCAGCTTTTCATTGTTGAACAAGACGCTTGAAATCTTTTCGCAATCAGCTCCACGCATGCCATGGATTAGATCAACCACGTTTTTAGCCAACTGCTTTTGTCCAAACCTCAATTCTGGCTTTAAGCGATGTTTTTCAACAATCTGAGAAATGGTTTCCAATGGCAAGAGGGTAAACAACAACAAAAACCGCTCAACGTCTCTATCGTCTACATTGATGAAGTACTGATACATGTCGTACGGAGAGGTGATTGTTGGATCAATGAAAACAGCATTTCCGCTGGATTTGCCGAATTTCTCCCCATTTGCTGTCGTTAGAAGTGGAACAGTGATACCATATCCTATGGGTCTCGGTTGCATTTTCCCACATCTTTGGATCAAGTCTATACCCGCAGTGATGTTTCCCCATTGGTCGTTGCCACCTATCTGGACAGTAACTCCATGTTCGTTGTTTAAATGCAAAAAATCGTAGGCTTGCAAAATCTGATAGGTGAACTCGTTAAACCCGAGTCCTTCTTTAGACGATAGCCTGGATGCCACCGAGTCTCTGCTTAGCATATGCTGCACTCTGATGTGCTTACCGTAATTAGCCAAGAAATCTAAAAGCTTCACATCTTTCCACCATTCAACGTTGTTCATAGGTGAAACTTTTCCCACTACAGGTGCGGAATTATTTTTGTAGATAGATAAGTAATATTGCAATCCATTTTTGAAAAATTCAACTTGTTGTTTCTGAATATTGGCAATGTTTGCTCTTCTTATTTGGTCCTCCATTTGTTGTCTTTCTGTTGTTCTTCCACTAGGATCCCCAACTTTTCCTGTTGCCCCTCCAATCAATGGCACAATGTCGTGTCCATGAAGATAAAAATGTAGCATGACCATCATGGGCACCAGATTTCCCAAATGCAAAGAGCTGGCCGTTGGATCGGCACCACTATACAGTTTAATTTTATCCGGATTCTTTTCAACCAAATGGAGGAACGGTGCTAGCGGTTCACTTACCTGGGAAATCAAGTTTCTAGCTCTCAAACCATGGTATATTCCTTGGTTACTGTACAAATGTCTCGTGAACACCGTGGTAGCTCTTCTAGTCGTCAGCATTTAAACCGTAAAGTACTGATATACTAGGTTTTTTTTTTTAGATGTAGTTTTGCATGAAGTTAATCGATCAATTTATTGCATTATTTTAGATTCTACAAACGCGTTTCTCACTATTCAAGCTTTGTTTTTTAAAGATTAAAAACAGCGACGCTTTGTGACGTGAATTTTGGAAACGAAAAACCGAATTTTTCTTTATTAATTTTTTTTTTTTTTTTTTTTTTTTTTTTTTTTTTCACTCTTCGCTTTTCAGCTTTCCTAATTTTCTTCAAATAAAACCCATCAGGGAGGTATAGATTAAATAAATTTTCCATATTTTCTTGATGATGCCCTCGATTATAGTTTCAACCAATGAGCCTTTGAATTATTTTCTTAACAATAAATAAACCACACAAATAAACAAAAGCGTCAGCGGATCTGAACTGGCTACCGATATAGAAATAAAAGCAATCTTCATGCCTCCAATCAACCCAGCTATTTATTCTCAACAGCCTTCCAACTTTGACAAGTTCAAAATGGGGTTGATGATGGGTACCACCGTTGGTGTGGTTACCGGTATCTTCTTTGGAGGATTTGCCATTTTGACACAAGGAACCGGGTCTCAAGGTGCTGTGAGAACTTTGGGTAAATATATTTTCGGTAGTGCCACCACTTTCGGGCTATTTATGAGTGTTGGTAGTATAATTAGAAGTGACACCGAAGAGCTGAACAAGCATAGAAACACGGAACATAACTATAGTAGGGCAAGACTGCAATATGATGCCATGAGATTGAGAGCTCAACATGGTTTGTTTACACCAAGAAATGATTAAAAGAAGGGTATGTCGATATTTATTTCTAAAAAAAAATAAAATGCGATCGCAAGAAGCATTTTGGCAATCGAAATCCATGCTTGATCAATAGGTGAGTACGACCACCACAGTTGTTTAGGACCAGCAATGATCATATATTTATCTACCGATGTGTGTATGTTTCTTCTAGGCGCAGAAAGAGAAACACATGTAAATATTAACCACTTTTTGAAAAAGAGTCATGATCGTTAATGTCAATGCATTTTCTAAAAGGTTCCCACCTTTAAGCTTGTCTTGATCTAACGTTCAACTATGTAAGTACTGTTTGAACAAAAGGAACTTGGGCACATGGAAAACGTTACCCGAGCAAATCTCACAAACCTATCGGTTATACATCAAAGCTTTTAAATTAAATCAAATTAAATAAGCAAAAGCATATGCAGATTTTTACCAAAGTAGTTACAAATGGTCGTAAGGAAACAAAGAAACAGGCAGCAAATGACAAAAGTTATTTTCAATATGTTGCAAAGACCTCAAACTATGTCCCGGATATTTTTCAAAACACTGAAAGGTCCAAGTTGCCGTGTTTACCCTCGGGCTTTATCACATCAAACGATCTCGCCTGCAATACTTAGATGCTACTCAAGCGGGGTGCCGCCCGATTACAGCAACATCAAAACCCTAGAAGACTTGGCAAAGCTCAAGAGCATTGATAGCGTACCACCAGAAATCATTAGAAAGCTTATATTGGAGAAAACGGAGCAGCTAAATGCTGAGAATGAAATCCAACTACTAAAAGAGTTGAGAAAAGAAGAAGAATACCGCAGAAGCTCCACTTTTGCTGAACTCAAGTCAAAATATACGAGACCTTTGTGGAACTTTTTTTTACTGAGTAGCAGTATTTATTTGTGTTATCACTGGATATGGTTGAAACTAGATTACGACGAGCTCGAAAACGACAAAAAACAAGAGCTGCACAAGAAGGAAATGGAATTCAATAATGTGATTGCTGCACAACTTACAACACAAAAGGATCAACCTTTCCAGGCAAGTGATCAATCTCTCGAAGCTGGAAAAAATGGTTCTAAACCCAAGAAATATTGGCTGTTTTAAGATAGTGCAGGCATCTTATCTGACGTGGGAGCCTTATTTGTTAAAACTATCGAGTCAAAGTTGGAGTCAAAGATATGCTGCCAATTTCAATGTATATAGAAGTCTTTATTGGCTATTCCAAAAAAAAAAAAAAAAAAAAAAAAAAGAAAAAAATTTAAAATTTTTTTTTTT
>ERZ794936.668-NODE-668-length-14435-cov-33.534214_pt1 | contig 14435 bp, 7 predicted proteins | sample MGYA00511083_ERZ794936 | MGnify/ENA primary metagenome ERZ794936 (study PRJEB30137, sample SAMN04331409) | food metagenome | isolation source: Y2 must sample point D1 replicate A | place: Australia: South Australia | collected 2014 ... | reverse complement strand
CCAGAAAGTTCTAGAAGCGGTTTCTTTTTTTTTTTTTTTTTTGTTTTTTCTTTGTGTAGTGGGCCAACACACGTACCGCCTCTCTTTCTTGAATTTATTTCTGAAGAGATGATCCTGGACTGAATGAGCTTATATAAAAGGTTTTAGGAAGCCTGGAGTACTCTCAGTTGCTGTACTAAAGAGAAAAGAAAAACCATCAAAAAAATCTCAAAAACTACGAATTACGAAACATGGAAAAGCTACTACAATGGTCCACGGCTCACGAAAACGGTGATCAAGAGGCAATTAAAAGAGCAGGTGCTCCAGACCCAAGAATTTTGGCGCAGTTATTTGGCAAAGGTGGCCCTGATGAACCAACGCTTATGAAAGAGGCAATGATAGTGTTGACCAATCCCGAAGCCACTTTAGAAAACAGACTGATTGCTTTTGAGAATTTTGAAATGTTAATTGAGAATTTGGATAATGCCAACAATATTGAAAATATGAAAATGTGGCCGCCATTGCTCAAATTCTTGACCGAAGAGTCCCAAGAAGAAGATGAATTGGTTGCATCTGCCCTTTCGGTTATTGGAACTGCTGTGCAAAACAACATCAACTCTCAAGAGGCTTTTATGAAATACGACAACTCGCTAAAGAATGTAATCAAATATGCTGGAGATTCCAGTCAGCCATTTGATGTCAGGGTTAAAGCATTCTATGCGCTTTCAAATTTGCTAAGGCATAACCCAAAGTCATGTCACGAGTTTGTTAAACTTGGAGGTTTGAGCATTGTTGCTCCTGTTTTAACAGATCCAAGTGTCAAAAGCAAATTAAAGCTAAGAGCGTTATCTGCTGTTTCGGCTCTTTTGACTTCGGTTGGTACTGATCATGACATGGTACAAACTATGAGGGAACTGGGAATTGTGAAAGCCTCTATTATATCTCTTTCTCCAGAAGAAAAAAACATCTACGTTTTGGACAAAGTTTTGAATCTTCTATCTCATTTCATCACGGCAGGTGTCAAGTTCACTGAAGAAGAGCTAAGTTTGCTTAGAGAACACTTTGAGTCAATCAAACCGTTGAAAGAAAGACTAAACGAAGATGATTATCTAACCGTAAAGCATGTATTATAATTGTTTGCTCATGTTTTTTTTTTTTTCTTTTCTATGAGCGGTTGAACTTTTGAACATCATTTACTAACAATTTCAGCATCTTTTTCCCTTTAGCACTTTTCACACTATGGATTTTATCAAAAAACGCAGAAGTTAAAATAATGTATAATAACTCTAAATAAAAGAACTGTAAAAATAATAACGCTTCCTTTTTCTTCTTCTTCTTCCTCCCCCACAATTTATAATCTTTGTACTTATTTGTAAATGAACTGGAAAGGATCATCAGCGGAAAATAAAATCTGTATGGCTTCAAGACTGCTAGGCGGAATCAAGTTTTTTCCATCTGGGCCCTTCCTAATATTATTCATATTCTGGAAAAAAGCCTGAAACGAAGGATATTCACTAGATATTCGCTGAGATTTTGCCTTTGTGATCATATTAAATTGTTCCAGCGACTTTTCAAAGACTTCTAAAGGTGTTTGTCCAGATTTCACATGTAAATGAGAGCACTCAATGTTCCGCAAAAGAGTCTCGTATCGGCTGCGGGAAACATTCAGCAAAATGTTTTTACTCCACTCAACAAAATTTGCAGTGTTTGCCATCGGGAAAACGTGTACTCCACACAGAACTGCCACTTCAGTGATTTTGACATGCAGGTCTTCGGCTCTAAGCTTTAGTTTTTCCAATTCCTCACTTTTTTTGCTAGTTTTTTTTCGCTGTTCTCCAGGGTGTAAGTTATTGCGCACCTCAGAGATATATATTCCGTTGTACAACCGCCTCAGTGAAGATTCGAGTTTCTGAAAGTTGTTTAATACCACAACTACCCTCATGTACTTATCTTTCAACTTTTGCAAAGTATACAGCAACTCTGATTTGTTTTCTTGTAAATTCAAAAAAAATTGAAAAGAGTCATAAAACATCATAATTGAAGGTTCTTCCACAAGTTTTTCACTGCAAGGGAAAAAGATATCATGGTCAATATCATATATGGATCGAACTTTTCTTTTGAAGCAGATCGATGACGCAATGAAACTGTTGCTCTTGGAAACGTTGCACATTAGCTCTTCTTCCAAAACAATACCCTCATCTTTGATCATATTGTAAACTCCTGGATGAAAATCCATCACAATTTCCAAGCAAAGTTCTTCTGTTGTTCGATGCACTTTATTGACTTCGGTAAGACTTTTTTTAAGTGCCGAGCTCCTATTGAAGTAATGCAGCATGCCTTGAAACTCTTGTTCTGAAAAGTTCTTAGCGTTGGTGATGTAATTGAAAGTTCGTAACGGGTTCGTTTTTTTTCCATTATGACTTGGTTCGTTTGAATTGTCATACTCCCGAGTCCGTTGTGGGTTAAGTTCTACGGAAGGACTCGTAAAACTTCGACTTAAAGTTTGGATGTGTCTTTCGTTATTGGCTAAATCAAGAATTGGGATATCTGTTTTTTTGCGGACTAGATGTGTTTTTTGCAAACTTTTTGTAAATGGCTGTTTGTCAACCATAATGTGCGTTCTGTCTGAACTTTGACCAGCTGCCTCTTTAGTATTTTTAGATGATGACGCGCTTGAGTAAAAAATTTTGTTTGAATCACTTTCTTTTTCAACGTTTATTGGTGATTTTTCTATATCAAACAAACACTTTGGTATGGGTGAACTGTTTAAGAAAAGGTCAGCCACGGGTTCCCGATCTTTTGGAGAAGAAGGCACTCTGTTCAGTTCCTTTTGAGATCCTTGACTAAGCACATTGACTTCTGAGTTTCCAAAATCAACAGGCCTTTCAAATGAGAAATCTATATCTCCAATAATGCGGCTTGAGTTGATGCTTGAACTTAGCCTATGCTTCCCAGTTAATCGTGCGTTCTTTTGCCGAAATTTTTCGATGAGTGCACCACTCAAATCTTCGTCACTTGAATCGTCTATGATTTCTTGTACCAGTGATTGCGTTGAGGATATTTTGATTTTTTTGTTTGCATTTTGTGAAGACCCAGCCACGAAGCTGCGTGTCGCGTTCGCATGATTGCTGAGCGTGGTGTCATTTTGGAAAGCAAATGATATCTCCTCCGAAAGATCAGCACCGCCTTTGGAAGTTTTGGCGTTGATTTCGTAAGGTGCAGATTCAATCACTTCCACTTCTTCTGAACTCGACTCGTTATCAGATATCGTTATCGATGAGTTTTCACAAATAACATTTGGAGATGTGCATTTCGAGGCGTTATCACTCAACGCATGATGTGAAATTTCGCTTTCATCATCAAGGTCTATAATCTCAATTTGAGACATGCCGTGTTCATGTATGCGGTGAATGGTTGCAACGTTGCAGCAGCTTCCAGGATATATGTATTTGAAATGCAGAGTTGAAGTAACGTTTATGCATTACAAGCATTTGGACGATCGCAGCAGAAAAAAAATAAAACCAAAAAACAAAAAATGGGACACACGGAAAACGCGTAAAATAATTTAGATACAAAATAATAACACTAACGTATAGAAAGTTGGAAACTAAAAATTTTCAATACATACTGGATTGTTAGAAAAAAGACGTCGAAAAGCAACTAGGGCTTTTGTAACCTTTTTTTCAAGTCCTCCAAACGCTTCATGGGTGGCTTGGATAGACTATTGTGAACATCAGCTGCCCTTTGTTGTTCCTTTTTGATGTCCTCACTCATAATTAATCTCAACATATTGGCTATTAATTCATAAGTATAAACCTCTTTGTAACTCCCCGCATTATAATTGTCAACAATTCTATTTTCGCTTATATTGAACAACTCGTAGTATTCAATAGCATCTTCAATTCCACGGTCGTCATCTGTTAAAACTAGGAATTTGAGACTCTGCTGAATAATCTCAAAATTTTTCATTAAACTTTTGTAACCAAATTTGTTTAGTGCAGGCAAGCCAAACGAAGCCAAAACAAGAGTGTTGGAAATGAACTCAGAAAGACCACTAAATATAAAAAAATGCTGTTCGTCTGTAAGAAGACTTTTCACGGTGTTTGAGGTAAGGGTGATTTCTGTGTTTAAAGTTATAATATTTTCGCTGACTCTTGTTGTGGTGGGTTCGGTACACCAATAAGTAGAATCGATTGCCTTGGAAACGTAATAGATTGATTTTGCACGTAAATTGTATCTAATGTGGATGATTGCAGTGTTCAAAATGTCCTTGTAACCATTTAGTATTTTATCAAACGTCTTTTCTTCCTTTTCAGACACAGAAAGTTTCAAGTGTTGGTGTGGGCTGGTTGAGAAAAACTGTTCAGACAAATTCCAGTTTTCTTTCAGTTTTTCAGAGTCACTTAGCTGATTTGATCCTGTAAGGCTTTGTTGCTCATCAATCAAAACAACTTTTTTCAGGTTTTTAAGCCAGCCAACAATCCAGGTCAAAGTTTTCGCATATTGTACAGTATGTTCTAGAACAGATCTCGTCAAAAAATCAACATGACTGAGGAAGTTTTGAGGCTCATAAAATTTAGCACAATGAGACATCATTGCTTGAGTTTCTGAGACAACAGCATCTGGGTTATCGTAAATTTGTTGTGTGCTGTTTACTAAACCCTTATCTTTAAACCACACAGTCAGCAAGCTTCTCTGCGTGATATCTTTCGAAACGATATTTTGAAAAAAGTTTTGAAGATATGCTAAAAATTTGTTCAGATACTCCATTAAAACAAGCGCGACTTTTGACCTGTAAACAGTTGAGGTATCGAAAATGGATAAGAGCTGTTCAAAAAAGTTTTTGAAATTTGCTGCAATACGGAAAACGTACATCTCTTCTTCACCCACCTGCTCTAATAAAAATGGGTTCACTGCATCCAAAGCTTCAGCATAAGACTGATCTAATGTTTTTTTCATTTCCTCAAAAAATATGTTGTTCATGTATTGTTCAAAAAACCCACTAGGAGACAGTGTTTGCTCGAAAATTGATGGATATAAAACTTTTCTGGACCCTTCAATAAAAACAAGAAACGGTTCCAACATGTATTTAATGTTAAAAGCCGATGGTTTGACAAGTGTCTCTTCATGATTAACTGCCTCTTCTGACAAATATATGCTGTTTGAGTTCATCAATTCTGCTCCATCAAACCCGGGAAGCATCTCTTTCAACAAACGAGACATCTCATTGACGTGGCCTTGCGTTTTTGAAGACTCTTCACTAGTGTACGCCAACGAAAACAGCGGCATCTCCTTAGGTTTTGACTTTGTATTCAAAGTTTTGCCAATTTTTCCATTAAGATTTTGTTTTGTGTCTGCAAAGTTTGGTTTCACAGCAATTAAATAACCGTTTAAAAGATGGGTGATCTCGTCCATAAGTTTTAGCCATACAGATTGGATATCATGTTGAATATTTGAGCCCACCGGTTGCAGCGCTCGGGATATCTCATATACAGCAGAGTGAGCTTGTAATGCAAATAAAAACTTGGAGAAAATGTCCCAAAAAAACTCCTTGAGAACTAGCAAGATAATGTTTCTTGCTGAAGACATGTGTTTGCTTGACATATCGTTCGTGTTGGTTGAAGACAAAATTTTAATAACTGCAGGGTGCAATACGCGAATACTATCGCTTGCGCGCAAAACTATATTGTGAAGCTCGCTGTTCAACCGAGTTGAAAGCAAGTCCAAAGCAGGCCCCATTTCATTCATGTTGTTAATGACAGTTAGATTCTGATGCAAATTTCTAAACACATCATCGATGTTGTTTGGTTCCGTCAATAGAGCAGAACCAGAATGGATGGAAGTGCCGAGTTTTTTCAAAAACTGGGTTATGCTGCTGTTCATTCCTTTTGATCTCTCAAAAACATCAATGTTTATCAGTTGATAAAAGTAGTTTTCCAAATCGTTAAAGTTGGCATTTTCCAATTTAGGGAACCCAAAAAGTTCTTTTATTGCAGAATTTGTACTCTTGACATATATTAAAGACTCCATCCCTTCAATCAATATGTCGAATAAAGAATTTTTTTGTATTTGAAGCTGTTGTTTAATAGTTGACGCAGCACTCAGCGACCATATATTATGCGTGCTAGCCATGTTAAAGGCCACGTCAAGCAATGATTGCGCTTCAAAGAATCTTTTTTCAGCAATTGCAGCATCTATTTGAGATGGAATTGATATAAGAGATTCCAAAACTTCTAGGGTTTCGATGATTTTTGTTTGCTTTAAATGCTCCTCATTGAGGACATCAAGACCGTCATACTTTCTTTTGATGTTTTCAACAGCGCTTGAGCTTACCGTTTTGATACTGTACAAAGTATCTTGAGCAGAATGAATTAAATTCTCAACATCACGGTATGAAGCAATATTATTGTTGAAGGTTTGGTAATGCTCATTAACGGCTTCCTGTAAGTCCTTTTCAATTTTGTGTTTTAAAGCATTGAACTCTTCAAACCTGAAACCTAACCCAACCGAAGTGTTGTCCAAAAAAAGCATTGCTAGCTCAAGCGGGTTTGTTTCTTCGTTGAACTCTCCTCCCCATTTCGCACTAACAATTTGCAAATCGTCACTAAGGGTATTCAACACAGAGGTTCTTTGAGCTTTGTCTTGATCTGTAACGGTTGAAACCGATAAACCCCTTCTCCTAGCATTAGATTGTGGAGGGCGTAAAAATTTGTTATCGAACCTGTCCATATTCAATTGAGTTGCCTTTTCCTGGCGTTTTGTTTACGGGTACAGTAATGTTTTCTCATTTGAAACAGGGTATAAATCTAAACACTTGATTTTTTTTAGCCAGGCCTATCAAAAAAAAAAAAAAAAAAAAAAAAAAAAAAAAAAAAAAATTACCTGAATTTTTTTTTTCAAAACAAAGCTTAAATTCAAAAAAAAAAAGCAAGCAGTCTGTAGTCACGTGCTAAGTGCGCGACACGTGTATATGGTTTCTGAGAGCGTGGTTTAAACGCCTTGAAAATTGAAAGTGCATTATACCATATATGAATTCCGTTACATCTAAGAGTAAACGTCAATACGTCCCCCGTTAGATACAATAGCCAATATCGGCAAGCCTTGGGTCGTGTGCAGAGCTTTTAGAAACTCGACGTCATTGTTATTCAAATCAGACCTGCTGTGTTTTTCGGTCACAGAAGTGTTGACCCTTTCTACAATCGAAAATGCAGACGTTAACTTTGTCACTTTGTAACCTCCAATGCTTTTTTCAGACCCAACCAGCACGCGGCCACTTGTCTTTCCGTTCAAAAGTGACAAGCTAGTGATGTCTTTTTTATTGCTATCCCATATCAAAATATCATCTTTTACAACTTGTAAGACAAAAGCGTTTAGCTGCAAAGCATCTATGCTTGGTGCTGAAGTGTCAAAATCAACATCCCTTGCGACAAAATCATCAATTTTGACAGTACTGTCAGTTACACTTTTTGCGATAACCGCTTTGCACTGTAGTTTTGTTAGATCCCAAAGAGAAGCTGTGCAAGTGGATGAGCCTCCGACTACAAGGATTTTTCTATCCTCGGAACTCTCTTGCTTATTGAAAAAGGAGTAATCAAAAAGATTGTAGATTGGAGTACAGTCACCAAAGCACCACACCTTAACCACGCAATTGAGTCTAAGGTCCCACAAGGTTAAAACTCCCTTAATAGTTCCCACTACCATCCAGTCCTTTCTAGGGGCAACGGTGAAGCTGGTTACAGCACCGTGCTTTCTTTCATTAGTAAAAACCAACAAAGGTTTCATCGTTTTAGCATCAAACTCTATAATGTTTCCCTTGTTTGATAAGACAAAAAAACAGTTCAAATTGGATCCGCCCATAGTCTGAATGGCAATTCCAAACTCTTTTTCATTGTCAAAATCATAAACGGAAACAATCTGGACATTGCTTAAGGTCAAGCTAAGTTGGCCCTCATTCAGTTCAAACCTGTATAACATAATTCTTCCCTCCTTTGTTGCAACAACAAAAACATCAAATCCTTGCAAAAATTCAATGCTTGTGATTTCTTGCTTAACGTTGAAATGGAAAAGAGAGCTGAAAATTTTGTTTTCATGCAACTGCTGTATATCGTAAATCTCAATACGACCGGTATCTGTTCCTATAACCATATGAGGTTTAAACAGGCTGCAAGCAACGGCTGTCACAGTACTAGTTCCATTGTCATCATTTTCTGCAACACAGGAACTATAAGTACCTTGGAGTTTTGAAGCACTTTCTTGTTTGATTTCATTTGTGGAGTCCACAAAAGCACCAAACTCTTTTAAGCTAGTAATAGATGGACTTACCGACATTGTCTTTAGAAATTTCTTGATCGGTTCTGAAGTCCCTTCGTAGCTATTAGAAACAGTGTATTTGGTTTTTACCGCTTCTTTCAACCTAATACTATTCGCACCGGCTACTGGAAGAGAAGAGCTGCTTTCTAGCTGCACGTAGACGTTATCAAAGTTAGAGACTCTTGTAGGTTTGGCCTTGTTTGCCAAAAACAACGAGCCATTAGAAGATATAGCTTTCGGTGGTAGTTGGTCAATGCTATCCTCATTGGTTGAAAAATCACTATCCATGACAGCACTTGGGTGAGGAACTGTGATGTTTTTGGGTTTTGAAATGATATGTAGAGTTTCCTTTCGGTATTCTGGCAAAAAATTTATCTTCAAAAAAACATTTCGAGGCAAAATCCTTCTTTCAGTTAAAAGATGTTCCAACACTAAAGGCTCGTTTTGGAAACTTTTTTCAAACGGTTTTCTTGGGGACATCTTAGCCACTTTAAAGACATATGTTCTTAGTACTGCAAGCTTCCATGTATCATCCTCTTTTAAGCCCGCTTTAAGTATCTTATCCATCCACTTTTTGTCTTCCATCGACAAGGGCACGTCTAAAGATGTGTGGTGGTCTTTTGATAAAAGCATTTCTTTGGGTAAGTTTGAGCCTCGGAAACCATAGGTTTTTGTAAGGTAATCCCTTGTGACAAACTCAACTAGGTTGTTTCCAAATACATCTACATTGGTATCCTGTGTTTTTTTTTTCCAAAATAAAGAATTGCTAAAGTTCAAACACCAAGTGTAAAAGAGGTTGTAAATCTTTCTAGGTAGAGATTTTTTAACTCCCAAAGTCATGAGATCTTGTGTCATTTCCAACTCAAAATCAAAATAAGGTTTAATGATTGGATACAATATACAGTACTTTTCGGAGGTACGCATTTTTGACATGACACACACAACAATAGATAGAGAAAACTGACGTATGTTTTCATTTGGATGAAGTACCAAAGGCGCCACATTAGCACATGTGTCTGCAAAGTACTGGGCTTTGAGCAAGCCTATTTTAACCATTGAGTACAACGTTTTCAGTGTAGTCGTTGCAACTGACTCTTCTGGATCAGTGAGTGCTTGGACCATCAATGGGAGTATGTACTGCTCAAAACTTATTGTGCCCAGGAGCACCGAAATGCCCGAAATCGTTTCAATAAACTGCACTCGCAAAGCTGCCGATTTGTCATTCAAGTATGTAATAAGATGGCTCAAAATGATATCACTCGATCTTTCTTTCCCAAAAAGCCTGCAAATTGGAGCAATGTTTTTCAAAAACGCAATTCTAACATGTGTATTCTCGTCTGTCAAAAGTGCAACGGTCAACAACTCCATGTACTTCAACACCTTACTGTTGAAATGAAGTATATTTTCATCAATTTCATCATCACTATTCAAATGGTTTTCAAGAACCAAATCATGAAAGCTAAAGATCACGTTTGTTAAAGCAGACATACTTTGGGCAAACACGATCTTACCATAAATATCGTGTTTCATGTTTTGAAGTAAAAAGCGAAACTTAGGAAGCACATAGTCTATAAGCAAGCTTTCGTTGTCCTGATCTATGTGAGATAAAAGACCCAATAAGAGTAAACATTTTTGCAATGCAACAACTTGGACCTCGCTATTTTTGGAGGATAGCATCATAACGAAATACGGCAAAACGTTGTCAATTTTTGAGCCATCGTCGATATACTGAGAAAGAACAATCAACGTGTCCATGCAGTATATTTGCGATTGCGAAGTTTTGAGAGTTCTCAAAAAGCTAGTCAAAACCGCGATTATAGACAATGCAGATTGGTCAACAACCGAGGGCTCCTTTCCTTTAAAAGAGTCGTATTTCTGTAATTGAATGGTTGTTGACGTGCACAGTTTGACAAAAGGTGCATCAATAGGCAAATGTTCATCTGCATGACTTTTTTTCATTGGATAATGCATAGACGAGCATACTGTTTCTAATTTTTCCCAAAAAGAATAAAAAACACTTTCTGTCGTTACCTGTAACGATAAAAACTTATTGGGCAAAGAGATATTGAATTTAGTGTTCATCTGATTTGATATAGGTTTGCCGAAAGTTGAGGAAAAATCGGAATCGTGTGTCACAAGCTGCTGGACAATGGTGTACATGACTGAGTAAAAGTAATCGGGAAAAATCGTGTTTCTGTATTTGTCCAACAACTCACCGGCATTTAATCTTTTTTCGCTATACAAATCCACCATATCCATAATCAACTCACAAATGTATTTGTCATTTTGAAACTCCTGGGATAACTTTTGTCTTATGTCAAGCTCGTTATTTTTGTACTTGAAAATTTCTGAAAAGGTAAAGAGTGGTTCACTAGCTTCTTTGAAAATTTCAAAAACACAGCATCCGGCACTAAATATGTCCATTTCTTTGGTAAGACCTGCAAATTCATCGTACGATTTGCTCAGCTTTTTGTTATTAAACCTTTCTGGAGCCAAATAGCAAGCGTTTCTTTGAGAGGTGTTGAAATAAAAAGAGTATTCATTAGGATTGTCTTCAGGAATGAAAACTGGCTTAATGTTTTTGGAAAAATCTGTTAGCAACACCCAGTTACCACTAGTGATCAGCAAATTTTCAAGTTTGATGTCTCCGTGCAAGCACCCGCGAGAATGCACGTTGTTTAGCACGTTCAATAACTGGAAGCACAAAAATTTCAATTCTATATTCTTGAAAAATGGCCTTGAACAAAGCCGGTTGTAAAGGTTGGAATTCATGTGTTGTCTAATCAAGTATCCTGCCCTCTCGGTTTCAAAAACAGTTGCATAGTGTAGTACATTGGGAAGGTCCTGTAACTTGACTGCATCAGCAGCAACCTGGTCTAAAATATGTTTCAATGGCAAAGGGTCCGTCTTCAAAAATATTTTGATAATTATTTCGCCGTGCCGATCTAATGCTTTGCATGTTTTCAAAAACCTTGAGGAGTTTAACTGAGAAAGGTAATGTACATCTTTGATTATATCGACATAGGAGGAAATGGCAATTGAGGGAGCTGTTTGAGCAGTAATAGACAATTGCTGACCCATGAAGTCGTTCTGTGTTGTTGTTTTTTTTATTTCTGTTTATTTTTTTAATTTTTGTGTCAAGCTCTTGATGATAAGAGTTCCGTTTTGTTGTTATTGCTAATGGTGTACAAATTTCAAAACATCAAACACCAATAATGATTTGGATTATTGCAGCGGGTTTAATTGTGATTATTCATTTTTTTGTTTGTTTTTCATTGCGCGCCTCCCTGCTAGTACCGAGTTTGTAATTTATGTATTTTTTTTTTGGTTTTTTTGGTTTTTTTGGCGTGTGACTTACAGAATATATCAGAGACAATCCAGTCGAATTAATCAAAACAAGAACAAGCGGAGTATGTGATAAAACGATTATTTTCTATAAAGGGTTCAAGTGATTGGCTAAATTTTGTCTAAAGTTTGTTTTACTCAGAAACTTGTTTTCCCACTTTTGAAGTTTTCCACTTCTTTTTTTAAACAGGATACCAAACTGTCGATGCTCTCCAAATGGTGCTCGTACTGAAAATCAAATACTCCGTATGGGCACCCTGGCTCGTCATTGGGGTTTTTCACATCTTTAAAAAAAGGATGCTCCAAAGCCTGTTCCACTTTTAATCTTGCTTCTGGGTTCCATAACACCAATTTTTCAAGTAAATCCAGGCCGTTTTTAGATGCAAATGGATAGATTTGAGACCACGCGATTTTTTTATGTTGACGTTTTGGTGGACAAAACAATTCCCACGCAACACGCGAGCCATAGCTTAGCAAGTCATCATTTGATGGAGTACCCAAGACTTTTAGAATTTCAGCAAACTGGTGCATGTGATCGTTTCCAATGAAAACGGGTTTTCTTCCATAAAGCTCTGCTAGTATACAACCGCAAGCCCAAATGTCAATGGCCTTTGAGTAGTTTGTTCTTGTCAAAATTAGCTCCGGTGCTCTGTACCATCTAGTTGCCACGTAATTTGTGATGTGGTGTGTTCTACCAGTTTCAGTAGTCATTTGCCCCAAGAGTTGAGATGATATGCCTCTTGCCAATCCAAAGTCGCATATTTTCAATGTTCCTTGAATGGTGCACAAGATGTTTCCAGGTTTAAGGTCACGATGAATGACATCAGCACTATGCAAGTACTTTATTCCGCACAAAATTTGGTAAAAAAAACTTTGGATGTGAAATTCAGAAAACTGTACAGAAGAGTGTATGACCCTTGCCAAGTCGTAATCAAGCAACTCTTGAAAACAGTATAACCCGTCATATGGTTTTTCTGTTACAAGTTCCAAATCTACTAATCCAATGATGTTTTTGTGCCCTTTGAAAAACCGCATAAATTTCAATTCTCTAATGGCTCTTTTCACCAAGATATCTCTTGTGAAAATGTTGGTGATTTTTTTTATTGCAATAGGTGCTAAAGCCTCTGGATCTGTTCTGTCAAGTGCTGAGCAAACAACTCCGTAAGAACCTTTTCCAAGAACTTGCTGAATCTCGTATTTTTCAGGGACCATAAAAGAAAACTTTTCATAAGTTGTCATTTTTACTGAGCAATCAGCTTTTTGGGATATTCCAATTGATGCATTGCCATTCTCAGCCCTTTTGTTGCAACTTGCAACTGGGTTTTTTGCTTTGAAATTTTGCTTCTCTTTGATTTGATTTTGGCTTTCAATGTTTCCAAAACCTTGGGTTTTTGGGCCTTGAGCACCATTTTTTGGTGTGAATGAAAGATTGTTGATAATCTGCGGATTATTTTGCAAAGTGTTTTTGACAAAATATCCTTGATTATTCATTGGTTTGGTGCTTTATTTTTTTGATACTTTTATTATCTTATTAGTTTTTGTGACCACAACAGCAGCGTCAAAAATAAGGACTCTAAATCTTTTAACAACTAACGCGAAAAAAAGTTGGCCGCAAAAATAAGCGCAACAGTCATGAAACTACTTTTTATAACAAGATTGTGGAAACTAATTTGATTCAGCTAGTAAGAAGTCTGGATATTTTGGAACCAGTTCAACTTTCGAGATTTCTCATAAGCTGAGAGTGAATACATCAATATTTAAATTTTTATTTTTATTTTTTCAGCTACAGAAAAGTTAAAGTGGAACAAACTCTATTTTGCACGTCTTTACAAAAAGTTTCTGTCCAAAGAAAAAAAAAAGAAAAACATAGGCTACACATGATAATTAAATGTAGTTGTATGAATGTTTTAGTTGAATCAACTTTTCAGAATCAATTAACCCGTTTTGAGCAATCAAAATGTCCAGATTTTTGTTGTTGATTTCCAAGACAGTCTCGTTCAGCAGCCCACAATCTTCCAAAGCTCCTTCAGGGGGAATGGTTTTTCTGCCTTCTTTCAAAACATACTTGGTCAAACCATATGTGGCCAATATCTTTTCGTTCTTGGAGTTTTTGATAAAAAATTTGCAGATAACGTAGATCCATTTTTCATCCCAACACAGTATATTCGACTCAATGGTGTATTTCTGTAAAGGTTTGATTTCTTTCTTGAAAATTGCATGGATGGAGCCAACAGGAACAATTGGCCATTTTTTGCAAGTCATCCAACTTTTCACAAAAATTTTGGACATCAGCTCGGTTCTAGCAATGTCCATATCGACAAAATATGTGCCGTTATTTTTGTGCATATACATATCTGTTTCAAACAAAGAATTGTAGGTGTGCGATACAGTGGTACTAAACACACCGTATGTGTCTTTTTGCAGTTTTGCAATTAATGGGTTTTTGGCCCCGTATTTGTAGTATGGGATAAGAACGTGTTTTAGCAATTGAGTGTAGAATCTGACATAGTAGACCAATGGAAGGGCCTTGTAGTTGATTAGCAGAAACACTGCAACCAGGATTTTCCCCCACATTCTAATAATTGGACTGCCTTTGGTGTGTTTTCTACACGTTGCGTTTGAATCACCTAGCACAATTATCTTCACTTGGGCACGGTTTGTCAACTGAACTAATTAGAAATGGACGTTTTGAGTGAATTTTGATTCCATTGTTCTGCGACCAAAGGGGTTTTGTTTTTTTTCAAATCAGGATCTGCCTAATGTGTACCAATTCTTGTTACCCTAAGTATGAGCCTTTTTTT